>Ga0265297_10001330_pt1 | contig 59095 bp, 85 predicted proteins | sample Munlanlwell13791_FD_192502 | JGI IMG/M metagenome (GOLD analysis project Ga0265297, IMG submission 192502) | Leachate microbial communities from a municipal landfill in Southern Ontario, Canada - Leachate well 137-91 | ecosystem: Engineered > Solid waste > Landfill > Unclassified | place... | reverse complement strand
GGATTAGGTTCGCGCGGATGAGGTTCGCGCCGCTGAGGTCCGCGCGGATGAGGTCCGCGCCGCTGAGGTTCGCGCCGCTGAGGGACTTCTGCCGTGATACTGCCTTAACTACTACTTGTCGGCATGATAATTTATTACTCATTGTTGCCTCTCTTGTCGTGTCGCTAAATGCACAATGGAACAAACGCCTGTTACTCTGCCTCAATCCGCGCCTCGTCGATCAGCGGGAAGTGGTGATAGGTTGCAAAGTATACTCCCGGCGCTAAACGCCGTGTACTGGCCGCTGGGGTAGGCTACCGTTACGTTGCCGAACTCGGTTTCGCGCACGACAATCGCGCCGCCGTGTATAAATATCGCCAGGGTGTGTTCGGCCAGTGCGTGGGGTACATCGTTGGCGGTGAGTAGGCTTGAGACTGTGGTGATCATGAGGTTACTCCGTGTTGCTGTGTGTTCGTATTCGATATGAAGATCATAGCATACTTTTAAAGGCTTGTCAATACGTCCATAGCTACTTCCGTTGACAAATAACCAAAAGTCGTATACCATATAACTATGCAATGAATTATTCGGCACAACGGGGGCCACGCATGTACAAAACCAAACTGACGGAATGGAAGGCCGATCTTGAGGGCGAACTGAACCGCCGCGTGACGTGGCGGGAAATTTCCAGAGAAACGGGCATTGGTTATTCGACGCTGATCAAACACGCCGAACACATATTCGAGCGCCCCGACTTTGCCACAGCCGACAAGCTTAGTACGTGGTTCAATGGCATGTCCAAAGCAAAACGCCGTTGGACGCCCCTGGATTACTTCGAAGAAGCGCGCGACTAGGCGCTGGCACTTTAGGCGTACTGCTGGCCCATTGTCGCGTTTAATGCGTAAGTACGTAGCTTGCATAACCATTAATAGTAGTCCCGTTAACACTGTCTAAGTGGAAAATCTTTATATGCTTAGTATACGGCACTTCGCCACCGTCGATCAAGCCATAGTAAAAACCGTATATAAGTATATACACTTTCATTATTATTGTCGTTTTCGCGTTGCGGCGCGGTTCATATACGGTTGGGTGTTGGTTAGTTGTGACTCAGGCGGCGAGTTGTTTTCATTCCTGGGCGATCTATGGTATACTTGCTGATCATGGTGGAGGACGAGTGATGATGGATCGTACAGCCTATATTGAGCATGTAAATGACAAGTTGCGCCAGCGTATTCACGAACTTGAAGCCGCCATTGAGTCTGCGCAAGAAAGCATTCACGAGGCGCGCGAGGGCGATATGGATAATACGGCGTATAACTGGATCGGCAAGGCGCAAGGTGCATTGCAATCCGCGATGCTCGCCAAGATACCTGAAGAATATCTAAGGTACAGCCGTGATAGATAAACCCGGTGTAGGTTCAATGGCGTCCAGACGCAAGCCCAAAACGGAGCGCCAGCCGAATGAGTTTTACCCAACCGACCCGCGCGTGGCCGAGTGCGCTATCGCCCTACTTCGCAAACCAGAGAAGGGGCGCGGCGCACGTGTGCTGGATATTGGCAGCGGTACGGGCGTGTGGGGCGATGCTGTGCGCCGTGCGTGGCCCGATGTGCCCATTGAGTTATACGGCGTTGACGTCGCCATGCGCCCGACTGAGGGGCGGTATAACTTCTTTGTGCGTGACGACTTTTTACGATGGGCTAAACAATCGCGTTGGTTTGAATACTTCGATGTGATCATGGGCAATCTGCCTTTTGAGATCGCAGAGCCTTGTATCCAGGCAGCATTACCACTCATGAAGCCAAATGCACAGATGATCCAGTTATTGCCGAGTGAATTTCGTGGCGCAAAAGGGCGCGGAAACGGTCTGTTCCAAGTGAAGCCATATACCCACGAATACCAGTTAATCAGCCGCCTCAATTTCATTGTTGGCGGCACGGGGGATATGCGCTGGCACTCATTCTTTTGGTGGGACAATACCGCACCTGTCATGCGGGATCGATTCGGGCGCTCAGTGGTAACAATGAGTTGGATAGACTGGAAAACCGACTTGATACAACCCGCGTTACTAGACACCGCCTAGCCGGAACTGTAACGACTTGCAAATTTGCACTTGCACAACGGCGGGAAGTGTGTATAATAGAAGATGTCGAGTCCTAACACTATGCAGCCGAACCCTGTTTCGGGGTCGTCACGTTGGCGTTTAGCATGGTGCTAGACTCGACAAACCAACGCGGCGAACCCAAAGCGGGGTTCTTTACTATGTGGCACATTAACAAGCAGGCATCGGGGCGGTGGGACGTCCTAGCAAACGCGCGGCGCAGCGTAACGGGAAACACGCCCGTTGAGAGTGACAATATGCGCCGAGGCCGTTCAAATCGGCAATGCCTGACAAGCCCGTAAAAGGGCAGCGGCGCGAAATTCGGCCATGTGCCGCGTAAGGGGGTGTAGAATCTAAACCCCCTTCTATACGCCGAAGTTTAGCCCGTTCGGTTCCCTGCCCTAAGCCTCTTTCGCTGACGGGAACCTCACAAGGGCACGTCGAGCGCGGGAAGTCCGCTAGACGCTAAACGTGGGCACTACACTAAATGGCACGGCTTCTCCTGAACGCGGCTAGTCACCGCCGACAGGCAACCCAATAAACGGACTACCGGATCAGCAGCGGCGCCTACACTGCGAAACACGTCTCCTGAACTCCGTGTTCGAGGGCATAACCACGAGTAAGGCTGGATGGCCGGGTGAACTCCTGGCAGAGTGGTTAGGCAAACACAATGATCGTCTCCGTCTCAGATAGTCAACGACCCCATAGCTAAAGCTAGGGGCTTGCTTTCGCAAGTCTGGCGTTGACCAGCCTCAGCCAGGGCATTAACTGGCACCGTTAGGGACGAATGTATAGGCACTCCGGGATGCTTCCCTAGTCCCGGACCCTGCGGTCAGTGGTTAAACAGGCATACGGGGTACGAAGCCGGTGCTGCTGACACGAAAACCGTCCCATAACATGGGCGAGGGGACCATTATCCCGGTAACGGGAAATTGGACAGGTAACTGTCCGGGGGCCGCCGGTTCCCCCGCGCGCCAGCGCAAAAAACCGACCTACCGACTATTGAGTATGAAAGGAGAAGTCTCACCTTCTTCCCCACACCTAAAGGTGGGGGTTTCCAGTGAGTGTTTCTGATGACGAGTATCGAACCCTTTCAGGACGCGGGCCACCTGCGCTAATGGTGGCACACGGAGTAGCGGCGTGGCGGGTTTTACACGCGGCTTTAAGCGACTTGAGGTTCGAGTCCTCAATGGGTGCTGGTAGCACTAGGGAACGAGTCTAAAGCCGAGCCGGTTCGACTCCGGCCTACTCCACTTGCCCGAAAGGTAGGCTTAGAAGCAGCCATCCTTTAAAGAGTAATTCGCACTCTTGCCCAAAAGGGTGTTTGGATCGCGGCGGCGATCTGGACGGCAGACCGTGTCGCAACGGGTGGACTGGTTAGCGCTTGAGATAGTTGGAGGACCAGCCATGCCAAGAGAAACTATCATGTGGAATTTTAGGCGTAACAGCACATCGGGCAAAACGGGAATGTAGCACAATGGTAGTGCCACCGCCTGTAGAGCGGACGACGGGGGTTCAATCCCCTCCATTCCCACTTGCGGTACTCTCCCCCAGATACCCGCACGGAGGGCGGCGTCATGTCGCCCTCAGCCGTTCGACTGGGGCGTTCGAGTGGTAGGTACTTTCTAACCAAAGTATCCTTGAGTTATTCGAATATCTGTGCTATGATACGCTGAAGCCTGCAAAGCTACAAGCGGGGGCGCATTTGTTTGCAGCCTGCGTAAACAAGATGTATCATTTACACGCCCCCAACCATGATACGCCCCACGTAGCTTTGCAGGCACGTAGGCACATGGATGGGGGTTTTACGTTAAATGGTAGAGATACATAGATGTTCTAAATGCAAAAATGAATATCCACACACGACAGAGTTCTTTGCTAAAAACGGCAATCGGCTGCATAGCTGGTGTAAGAAATGTTTGAACGCTTATAAAGTTCAATATAGGCAAAAACATTTGAAAGAGGCAAGAGAAAAAGAACGTCGCTATAAGCAAGAGCACCCAGTAAATCGAAAAGAAATAGATCGTCGATATTATTACAACAATAGACAGCGTATACTCGAAAGGGCATCATCTTTTCAATACAAGGAAAAACGTCGAAAATGGTATCAAGATCACCGCGAAGAATCTATAGCTAGGGTAAAGCAATGGAAGAATAACAATAGAATTCGCGCACGCGCCATTAAACATCGTAGAAGAATGCGCCAGTATGAAAGCGGTGGAAGTTATACCGATAAAGATATAGAACTGCAACTGCAAAGTCAAAAAAGGCTTTGCTGGTGGTGTCAAATGCCTATAACGGGATTGTATCATATCGATCATCGAATACCGGTTTCTAAGGGTGGATCAAACGACGCGACTAATTTAGTAATTAGTTGTCCTCATTGTAATTTAAGCAAGAGCAATAAAATGCCCTGGGAATTTTGCGGGCGACTGTTATAGTGTGCATCTCGACAATGCACGATCAACGGTGGGGTTCTTTGCGTTTATGGAGAGGGTGCAAAATGGGCATTCATTGGGAAGATGACACAACTAAAATTCATACGCTTGACGAGGTTGTTTCGCGCGTAAAGCATCATAACGCCGTTGGAACGGATGTAAACTTGAATACACTTCAGGCATGGCAAACAGAGCGCGACGACATTCGTCGGCTGGCACTCGACTTGCTTGTTATTGCTTCAGGTATGGACGCAGCAGTTGATGATTTTAGTTTCCTGAATGATGATTGCTTTTTCTGCAAGCGCATAAAGGGCCATGCGCCTGACTGTCTCAGTGAGCGACTATCCGCTATCATGCTGAATATCAACGAGCGCTTGCATAACGAGAGGTCAGCGCCTAGCGTCTAGACGCAACACAGGCCAGCGCGCACGCCAGCCTGTGCTATCCACGAGCAGCCATTGGAGGACTGCCCTATGAGAGAGTATAACCACATTGCCTATAAAAACACAGACCGCCCAGGTTAGCGGGCGGTCTGCAAGTTTCGTATATCACCCGTGCGCCAAAAGCGCCTGAAGGCACAGGCGCGGGCAACAATGGGTATAGACGCCACGAGGAGGTATCTCAATGGCGATATATGACGATTCTACCGTATTAGATGAGCAGTGTCAAGATAGAAAGTACAAAGTCAATACCGCTGAGGAGTTAGTGCAACTCGCGCAAGGCGCGCCTGAGTTCGGCTTTCTCCTGGGGCCAATTCATTATCTCCGCGAATTGCAAGATGGTTATTTCTACGTTGGAATGCAAAGCGAGGGCATTCTTGGGCACGCTGATGCTATGGAGATAATTCAAGGGCTACTCAAGTTTTATGAAACGGTGTCGCCTGAAGCAATTGCGGAGTTGAAATACTATATCGAACTAGAAGAAAAGCAACGGAAAGCCGCTCAGCGTGAGGCGTTCACTTCCAAAAAGAGAACTCCCGTTGAGGGTTATGTGTACCTGCTGTGTTCCCCTTCAGGCTATTACAAGATCGGGCGATCCAAAAACCCCCATAGCAGGAAGGCGACTTTTGATGTCAAGCTTCCATTCGAAGTGGAGTTTGAGCACATTATCAAGACCGATGACATGATCGCGCTTGAAGAACAACTTCATTCGCGGTTTGCGCTAAATCGTGTTAACGGCGAGTGGTTCAATCTGTCTACTGATGATGTAGCCTATATCAAGTCGATGGGCGGTGAAGCATGTTAATAGCACCGCATTGGGCGTTGCGCTCCTACCTGAAGGAATTCCGTGAGGGTTCCGATAACCCAAACTCAAAACACGACGCGCGGCTATACGTGCTTATAACACTCATTCTTCATGCCAATAATCGTCTGCGCTGCTGGCCGTCTACAGACACACTATGCGAAGAAACGGGTTATAACAGCCCAAGCGTAGTTGAGGCGCGTGACTGGCTGCTAGAGCGCAAGGCGATCATCCTGGTGCCATACGACAAGCGTGAGGGACTAGAAAAAGAACTGCCACCGCGCCAGTTTGTCTACCAACTAACAGGTGCGATGGTTACTAAACAGGGCATACGTCCCTATTTAGCCATGAGCGACGAAGCTGCGGATCAACTTAAGTCTGAACTAGAAGCACTTGATTTCAAAGTTTCCGAGACAGAAACTTCTCAGACAAAAACTTTTGTCTCAACACCCAAAGGTATTACCAGTTCTAAAGGTAGTACCAAAAAGAAAGATACATCTGCGACGCCTAACGGCGCGCAGAGTGAAACCCTAGCAGGTTTCACAGTCGGCCAAAAAGTGATCTACGTGCATGAGGCCAGTGGCGGTTACGGGTATATCTACTATATACCGTCCACTGTAGTTAAGGTTACTGAGAAGCGTGTTATTCTGGACTGCCCCAGCAAAAAGGGCGGTACAGTTCGCCGCACAGTGAAGCCGGATAAGCTATTTGCCACCGAGGAAGAAGCGCGGGCAAAAATGGCAAACCTTGATACCCTTGAAGATTTACAACCGTTGCAGCAGGTTATCGGCGCGAACTCTTATAAGTTACAGGCAGGGCAAGGTATCACGGCGCGAACCAACACGCTGATTAACATGATCTACTCTGAGGTTCAGGGGCGTTATCAAAACGGATCGTCTGTGACGCCGGAAGAGTTGGCGGCGGCTTATGGTTGGTATCGCGCAAACAGCAACAGTTCAGTTCCTACCGATGGCGCGAAAGTAGCCAAGATGGTTCAGGACTACCGAGACACACAGCCAAGATCGGCAGTTAAGGTTGCTGTGCATATCCCGCACGGCGTGATTGGTTGCCCTAATTGCTTCGGTAACGGTTTTACAGCCGATACCAAAACCGGTGCGTCCATACCCTGCCCTACCTGTCTAGCCGCCGAGAAAGAAGGTGAACGCCGTGAACCAGCAGCCTAACCGTAATGGAACGCACGAATTGCCCGCCGACGTTGTGCGCCCGGATCGGCTGGTTCCGCACAGCGTGGAGGCGGAAGAGGCCGTTTTGGGCAGTGTGATTATCAACGCCGAAGCACTGTACGATGTGGCGAGTTTTTTACAGGTTGGTGACTTCTTTATCGTCAAAAACGCTTGGGTATGGGAAGCCATGATCCGCCTTTACAACCGTGAGGAAGAAATCGACTATATCACCATTGTTGAGGAACTCAAGGCGCAAGATCGACTCGAGGAGATCGGCGGCGCGGCTTATGTCACCTACCTGTTAAACAATACGCCGAGTTCGATCTACGCCGAAACTTATGGGCGCATTGTACAGCGTGCCGCCATTCGCCGCCGGATGCTCAATGCGGCAAGTGAGATTGCGCAACTGGCACATGAGGAAGAGGCAGACATTGACGCCGTGATCAACCGGGCGGAGGGCGCGCTATTTGACGCGACTAAGGATAAGCGATTCGAGTCGGTCAAGCGGATCGGGTTAATTGTTCCCAGCGTAACCGATAATGTTGACGCGGCAATGCGCGGTGACGCGCTAGGTGTTCCGTCTGGTTTTACTGGAATAGACAGTCTGCTACATGGTTTTCGCAAGGGCCGCGTTCATACCGTTGCGGGGCGTCCTGGTATGGGCAAAACATCATGGTTGCTTACGGTAGCGCTGCATATCGTGAAAGTGCTTAAATTGCCCGTCCTGTTTGTCAGCTTGGAAATGGAAGAGGAAGAGGTTACGCAGCGTATTGTAGCGATTGAGAGCGGCATATCAATAACCAAAATGGACGCGGGCACTATGAATCCATTTGAATATAAAACCTATATGGAGGCTTGTAGCCGGGTTGAAACCTACCCGTTATTTATTGATTGTTCATCCGTACTGACGCCGACCGATATTATGGTAAAAGCGCGGCGATTAATGATGGAGGACGGTTTAGCATTGGTTATGATCGACTATCTAGGTTTAATGGAAGTCGAAAACGCCGAACGCGATAACCGCGAACAGCAGGTAAGCAAGATGTCACGCGGCACAAAACGTATGGCCCGCGCGCTTGGGGTTCCAGTTTTACAGGCGGCACAATTGTCCCGCGCGGTTGAAGCTCGGCAGGATAAGCGGCCTATGCTCTCCGACTTGCGCGATTCGGGAAGCATTGAGCAAGATAGTGACGTGGTGATGTTCCTATATCGAGATGAATACTACAACGAAAATACAGAACGCCCTAATCAGGCTGATGTAATTGTAGCAAAACATCGCAATGGACCGACTGGGACGGATACCTTGTACTTCAGGCGTGAACTTACGCAGTTTGCAAACTTACGCAAAACAGATATTAATTTGGCGGGCTTTTAGCCATGTACCCGATACCGGAAGACGTGCCGGAGACGCACACGCCCGCGCGGGCGGGGATCGTGGCGGCGCTGGGGGCGCGGGTACAGGCGCGTCTGGTTGACACGGTGCAGTGTATGGATTGGCTGTCGCTGGCGAGATTGCTGCCGGATGCCAGTGCGGATTTGATACTAACTGATCCACCGTATGGCATATTGAAATTTGAATGGGACTCGCTGCTTGATATACCCTCTTTAATGGCTGAGTTGATGCGTATCGTTAAGCCGACGGGGGGGGGTGCTGGTATTTAGCAAGATGCCCTTTTCAGCTGACTTAATCCACGCTGCCCGCTCATTTTTTCGGTATGAATGGATATGGCACAAGCCAATGACTACTGGATATATCAACGCCAATCGTAAGCCGTTACAATGCCATGAAAACATTCTGGTTTTTTCGCGCGGCTCTGCTACGGCGGGTTCAAATTCAGGTTTGGCAATGGATTATTTTCCACAGTTCGCGCAAGGGACGCCTTACAAAAGAGGCAGATCGGGCGCTGCTTACTCAGGTTATGGCCGCCATGATCGCATTGAAACCGACGCGCTAGATGGACGCCGCTTTCCGCGCGACGTGTTGACCTTTAGTCATTCCAGCGAGCGCGGATTGCATCCCACGCAGAAGCCAGTTGCTTTATTTGAGTATCTTATCCGCACCTATACGCAACCCGGCGCACTGGTGTTCGATCCGTTCGTGGGCAGTGGCACAACGGCGCTGGCAGCCAGGGCAACCGGGCGGCACTATATCTGTGGCGACTTATCACCCGACTATGTCGCTATCGCATTAGATCGTCTACGCCTACCGTTCGAACCGCGCCATGTGCGGGGTGACGCGACGTATGACGACTTGCCGTTGTTTGCGAAAGTAGAAGGAGAGTAGAGGACTATGGACTTTCAAACGCTAGACGACTTTGTAGGCGTGTTCGTACAAGCGACACAATACGAACATTTGGCTAAATTCAGCCAGGGCGATCTCCTTATGGAGGCCGCCGAACCCGATGTCTTGCACCGGCTGGGCTTCACGTCACAGGAAGCGCTGCTGCGCTGGGCGGGCGAACAGGTAGGCCGCGAACGGCGCACCATGTTCAAACGGCTTCAGGTCGCGCGCGTATTCGCGCCGGATCAACGCAATGATCGCGTGTCGTGGGAGTGCCATTTCCTATGCACGCAGACGGACGATCCCTACTACTGGTTGCAGCGCGCGGCGGATATGGAAATGACAACCACGCAGCTTAAACTCGCCATTAAAGCGGCGGGCGGCGAACCGGACAAGGGCGAAACGGTGTTCGTGTGCAAGGCGGCAGACGCCCAGATCGTCATGGTATCAGACGACGGGCGGCGGCTGGTGCTGCACATGGCGGGCGGCGTGGAGGTAACGCAAGGCACGGCGGTTGTGGTAACGATGGCGATTGTGCAGACGACTGCACCCGACGATGCAGCGGCGCTGGCGATAGACATTATGCGCGGGGAGATACCGCGCGGGGAGGCAGTGGCATGAAGCGCAAGAAATTACTCAACTGGTGGAATACCGAACCGCGTTTTATTCGCGGTGTGTTTAGCGCCCCGCCGCGTCTACCGCTGGTACATTACGAATTGCACGCACAACACAAGTTGACGAGTGACGAGGTGCGGGAAGCGCCGAAAGGGAATGCACATGATCATACTCACGGATGAACAGCTAGACGATCTCCGCGTCTATTACGCGGGGCTGGTTGTGGACGAAACGGCTGATGAGCACGAGACGGCGGTGCACCACGCACTGCGCGAACTGGCAAAGCGGCGCGCGGGGAACGTGGTGGAGGTGGACGTGCGGCGGCTGGTGGAATGCGAACAGGTAACAACGACATTACGCAGCATGACGGACGGGGGATAGAAATAATGCCTAGTTATCAGTCTTATACGATCTTAGGCCATTGCGGGCGCGATCCTGAGTTGAAATATACACAGGCGGGACGCGCGGTGTGTGATTGGTCCGTAGCGGTATCGGAACACTGGACGGATAAACAAAGTGGCGAGAAGCGCGAAAAGACGACTTGGGTACGTTGCACCGCATGGGGATCAATTGCCGAATTGTGTAACCAGTATCTCAAGAAAGGCGATCTGTGCATGGCGGTTGGTACCGTTGAGGCGTCGGCATGGGTTAGCCAAGACGGCGAAGCGCGTGCCAGCCTTGACATGACGGTGCAAACCGTGAAGTTCTTCGGCAAGCGCGACGGACAGCAGCAGGAGGACGGCGAACGACTGCCGTTTTAGCCTATGACGCCAGATCAGATCGCGGCGATCCAACCGCGCCGCCTACGGGTAAAACATGTACACGATTACCGCCGCGCCGAACGCCTCTCCTATGCAGGCGCGGCGGAACAGTTGGGTGTATCTCGTAATACGGTGGCCGGAGACGAACGCGACTACCGGCGCTGGTATGGAGATAAGGCGGACGGGGATAGTGCAGGACAGCAGTCTATCCCCGCTGCAAATGGGGAGAGGGTAGTGTATCCAGCATGGACGAACGAGTCAAAAAGCCCGCTTATCATTTCCAAGCATCCACTGTTACGGGCGGCAATTGCCGACATTGAAGTAACTGACTTCAACAGCGAAGGCTTTGCGGGATATCTGATTTGCGTGTGCATTCTGCCGTTGGATGCAGAAATTCCGCAAACCTACACCATACAACATAGCGAGTTTGGAGACGACAAGCGACTGCTACAGGATGTCAGTCAAGCCTTAGCGGAATTCGATATTATTGCGGGCCACAATTGGTCTGCTTTCGACTACAATTGGCTTCTCTCCAAGCTAATGTTCTATCGGTTGCCACCGTTGCGGTCACATTGGATTTTTGACACCTATCAAGTGGCTAAGACCATGGGGCTAAAAACTCGCAAGGGACTTGGTAATTTGGTGGATTACTTTGGCTTGGAGGGCGAAAAGACGACGATCTACCGCAAGTCTTGGAATGACATTCGACACCCTAATGTAGATATATTCAATAAAACACTGGCTAATATCGTATACCATTGTTCTGAGGACGTGATAGCCAACCGAAACTTGCTTGAAGTCTTGCTCCCTTACTCTATGACAATGAAGACTAATCCGTTCAAAACAAGCAAGATGTTAAGGGTGGATTTCGGTAATCAGGAGAGAATAGCCTAGCGAAGTTCTCTCACATCTGGTATAATGAGGGGCGAATCAAACGGCGCGCAAGGGTGCATTGAACACCCCTGCTGGCCTAACACTCAATACGCATCGGGCGCGATTGAATGCTAAGGGTTATTGTAACCTAGTCGCGCCTTCCTAGCAATACCCAGGAGGGCTTTTGTTTTGGAAACTAAAACATGTACTAAGTGCGGCAAGGAATATCCACGCACTGCTGAGTTTTTCCATAGGTCAGGCTACAAGAACGGCAACCCTCAACTTCGTTCAAGGTGCCGCAATTGTACTATTCAGGAAAAACGAGAATATTATCAAGATAACCGTGACGAATTAAAAGCGATGTCCCTTGCGCGGTTTTATCGTAATCATGAGCATAATATTGAACGCGCTCACCAATACAAAAAGCTGCACCGCATTGAGTTAAGCGTCAAAGAAAAAGAATATCGCTTGCGGCATAAAGAGCAATACCATCAATACTATGTAAATCGGCATCGGAGGATTATAAGCGACGAAGAAACGCACAATACCCATCTTGAGTATAGAAGACGTCATTATAAGGAGTGGCGAAAGCGAACGCTTGCGAAGAGACTTGAATACGAGGCGGATTATCGTGAAAAGAACCGGGCGCGGTTGCGTATAAATAATCTCAGGTGGTCACGGCAAAACTGGCATAAGACACGGGCGGCGAGTGAGCGCTGGCGAGTTCGTATCAAAACCGCTGAAGGCACGCACACTGCAGAAGACATTAGGCGAATTTTTGACATGCAAGGTGGCAAATGCCTATATTGCGGTTGTGAGCTAGATAGTAAATACCATCTAGATCATTTTATACCTTTAGTACACGGTGGATGGAACACTTCTGATAACCTTGTCTGTGCATGCCCTGATTGTAATCTTAGCAAGGGTTCAAAAACGCCGTACTCTTGGCCGAAGTGGAATGGAGCGTTACCCGTTGAATGGAAAGGAAGGCTTTTATGATCAGCAAAATGATAAGCGCAGCATGGGGACTTGACAACTTGGACGACGCCGCATGATCGCACCACGACCCAAAAAATCGCCTATCTAGAGCAACGGATCAAACGCCTGGAAGGGGACCAATCGATATGATCGGCCAGCAAGCGTTACAGGAAACTATCGCCCGGATTCGATCCCAGGCCGAGGCAGACCCAACGCCCGGCGGTTACCAGACCGCCTCCGCGCTGCTGGCCGGGGCTGGTATGTTCTTTTTGATCCTGAATCAGCACGAGTCAGAAGCTGCGATCCAGGTTACCGACAAATTGCTCGATCCCCTGATCGATCACTATGATAAGCTGGCGAAAGGAAATCGATCATGATCGGCCAGCAAGCTCTAGAGGACACCATAGACCAAATCGGGCTTATGGTGAAAGCTAACCCCACCGCCGCCGGATTCCGGGATGCAATCGCCGGGCTGGCAAGCGCCGCGATCTTTTTCACGCTGCTGAATGATCGCAATCCTGAGGCCCGCGCCCTGGCCGATCAGATGATCCAACCATTGGTCGAGTCGTATATGTTTCTAGAGGAGGCCGCAAACAGGCCCATGAGCCACAAAAAACGGCTACAAATGCAGAAACCGAACGGCGGTTCTAAAGATACGGAAAGTTCCACTAAAACGATTCTAGGGCCTGTTTTGCCAGCCACAAGGGCAAATCCTGTCAATCAGTATACGTGTTCTGAATGCAAACAAACGATTACCACGATAGATCGCCATGAGGGGACCACGCCGTTTATGCTGCCCTGTAAGGCGACTCCCGGTTGCCGGGGGCTGATGGTTTCGGCGATGTATGCAGTCGATCAAACACTGGCTCCGACTCACGAATGGTATAAACCGGGGAAGCTGCCCAAAAATCCGGGCATGAGAGAGCACGTCGCCCAGGGCGGTTTACTTATTCGCCCGATCAAAGAGACAACTTAACCGAATCCGCGTTCAGGAGTATGATATGCAACTAGTTCTCTCTTTATTCCCCGGTGCCGATCTGTTTGGGCGCGCATTTGAAAAGATAGGTTTCTGTGTTGTCCGCGGTCCAGATAAGCTCTGGGGCGGTGACGTGCACGATTTCCATGTACCGCCGGGTAAGTTTGATGGCATTATAGGCGGGCCACCCTGTCAGGTGTTTAGCAACCTGACAAAGATGAGCGGCACCAGCGCAGTTAATCTCATACCGGAGTTTGTGCGGATCGTCGAGGAAGCACGGCCTAAGTGGGCGGTGATGGAAAATGTACCGGGCGCAAAATTGCACGCTCCGAACTGGCCCGCAGTCTTTACGCGCGACTGGGACATGGGCGGGTTAACTAATCGCCCTCGCGCCTTCTGGTTTTACGGTGTACCAGCAGCGCCCAAACCAGTACGCGCACCGGGCAAGCCTGCATGGTCGGTTATGGCCTCGAGTTGGAAGGGGCGAACGGGTAAAACGGGCAAGGGCGGCACACAGGGCATGTGGCAGGAATTGACGCCTGAAGAAGCGGCCAGGTTGCAAGGCTTCCCCGGCTTGCATGAGTACATGATAGCCAGCCTTCCCGCTGGAATGAGCGATGCAGCGAAACGGGTTATGGTTATTCACATGCTGGGAAATGGAGTGCCGCTGATGTCTGGTCTGTATATCGCGTGGCACATTAAAAGCGCTACCGAAAACATCAAAAGGGAGGGCGAACGAGTTGCACAAATCGCCCTCCCAGTTACGGCATAGTCAACTATCCCGAATTGAAATACCGACAGGTTAATTCGTTCAATGTTGAAACGAAAGGATCGTAACATGCAAAAACTACGCTTTAACCTCATTTGGTTCATGCAGCACCGTCCGGCCAGAATCAAATTAAATCTGGCTTGGATCATGCCGCGCTGGCTGGTCTATCTGTGTGCTGTTCGGTTGATCGCCCACGCCACGACCGGCCAATATGGTGAAACGAATCCCGGCGAACTGCGGGCAATGGAAGCCCTGGAGCGGTGGGGTAAATGAACAAAGTATCTCAGTACAGACAAACAGGCCGTTGTTGCTGTTCTACGCGCGGCGGTTGGCGGAACGCATATTGCAGGAGGATGGGGCATGACGTGTATCGTGGGACTTGTGCATAATGGCGCGGTGTATCTGGGCGGGGACTCGTGCGTTAGTTATGATTGGCAGGGCAAACGCCAATATGGGGATAGTATTTCAAAGGTGTTCCGAGTAGACGATCTGCTGTTTGGATCGTCAGGAGATCACCGCGCGGCGCAGTTGGTTGAATGTGGACTGGTACTGCCCCCGCAAGAGAAGGAACAAACCGATCTGTGGTATCTCGTAATGGTTGTGGCCGAAGCGGTACGTGATCTACTGAAAGCGCGCGGAAATGCCAAGATCGAAAGCAACCAGGAAAGATCGGAGACGGCTTTTCTGGTGGGCTATCGGGGCAACCTGTATCGTTTTGGCATAGACTACTCCGTTATACAGCACATTGAACCATTCGATGCTATCGGTAGTGGTTATGCGTTTGCGTTAGGCGCACTGGAAGCCCTCAAGGACGTGGATATGAAACCAAAGGCCCGCATACGGGAGGCGTTGCGCATTGCGACACGGTACGCTAACGGCGTGGATGATAACTATGTGATCATGAGGGTGAAGGCGTGATCTACGCATACCCGTTCCCACCGCCCGTGCCTGCCGCGATTCCCACCATGCCCGATGCGCGCGTGATCGCTTTCGTGGTAGAGGGGCAACCTATACCGAAGGCCCGCCCGCGCGTGGTTAATGGTCACGCCTACACCCCGGATCGGACGCGCAACTGGGAAACGGCGGTAGCATGGTGCGCGCGCGTGGCTATGGGGACACAGAAGCCCCTAACGGGCGATCTGTCAGTGACGCTAGAGTTCAGGCGCAAGGGTAAACTGAGGGCCGATCTCGATAATATGTGCAAAGCGATGGACGGCATGAACGGCATTGTGTGGCACGATGATAAACAGGTGGTGGAACTGCACGCGAAGGTGTGCTATGGAAGCGAACAGCCGGGCGTGACGGTGGAAGTAAGGGCGGCGTGAATTGCGGTCAGTCGGGGAGGCGGTACGCGCGGCGTAGCTAAAAGTAGAAAACTGGGCTAAAATGGTTCCGGTACGTACCGGAACACGAGAGGAATAGGGAAATGCCACGTAAAGGCGGTGAACGACGATTTGACTTACTGCTACACCCTGAAGACAAACGAGAGGCGGCGCTCATTGCCTGGATCGATGAGCAGCGTGGGAATTATGATAGCTTGCGCCTGTTTATGATTGAGGTACTTGAATGGGCCATGACTGGCGATAAGCCGTCTCCAAGTCAACAATCAACTATGCCTGTTATCAACGTATCGATTGATCAGAATGCGTTTATGCCGATTGCGGACGCGGTAGGGCGGTCAGTCGGGGAGGCGGTACGCGCGGCGTATTCCGACGCACAACTGCTTATGGTTGACTCCCCAAAAGGAAACGCCCAGTGGAGAACGAACGACTAAGCAACGAGTCTCCGACTGGGCGATCCGATCAGTCCAATAATAACGCAAACGATGGCCGTGCGCAAAGTAGCGGCATTGACATGAGCCGGAAGCGAACCGGCAAGGCGCGTGTTATGGCGCAAGATGAACCCAAAACGCCAACGCCAGTTATTGACACTGACGAAGCTGGAAGACGCTTATTGGCAAGTATTCTGTCAGCAGGGCAGAATAATCAGGCAGGTAAATAGCATACAGCAGGACACTTTAGGCTAGAAGAGGAGTAAGGCTATGGCAGACGAACCAACACCACCCACGCCTGAACACCCAAACTGCCGGTGCTGGGCAGCGTTCCCGATCCCGGCATGGTACTCAATGTATGTGCGCTGGTTGCGCTGGCATGAGGCGCTGCGCGTAGCAGCGTGGAGGAATTGAGTCACAGCGCTTGCAGCACGGACGTTTGTATGCTACACTATCGATCATGAACCTGGCAGCGCGCGCAGCGCTATTTTTGCTATGGGCCAATGAGGGGTATATGGTAGCAGCAGGGCATATTCTAGAGAATGTAGAAGCGGAAGTCCAATGCCCGCATTGTGGGACGTGGTTCAGTCCTGACAGCGTGGCCTTCTTTCGGTTTCGGCGTAAGTTAAGGCTTATGAACCTGCCCGCAGTGCGGGCATTGCCACAGACTACCCAGGCGATTTGGTGTAACGATGAGTTTGTATCGTGCCTAATGGATAATGTCGATTTAGGGATTACCCAACTGGCGCTCGTGCTACCGTATTCACCGGGGCATATTCACGCCCATATGCAGCGGTTGATCGCGGCTGAATTACTCGAACCTCACTATATCGGTAAGAAGAAACGCTATAAACGCTACGCCCTACACCATGCAATTGCGGCATAACTCCAAAAACTTCCGGTAAGAACTCCGAACACCTATTGACAATAGCGTGATATGATACTAGGCAGGTGTCGCGTAGACGCCTGTTTTGCTATTCGCGTTGAACTCTGGCATGTAACTGCCGAACCTAATATATCTTCTGGATAAGCATCACACTGGGATGTGAGATAGGCCAGAGTAAAAGGTTCTCAATAACGCGGGTGGTGATGGTGGGAACATTGACGCGGTACACCCTGGTGGGCCAAACCCGTAGCGACGGGGGAGGGCGGTTCAAATCCGCGTACTGCGACTGGCGCGGAACGGAAGGCCGCGCGTGCTGTTAACCCCCTCCTCTCCTGGTGCCCCGGCGTGACGACACACAACCGGGGCCGGAGAAAACACAGGGGGCGGAATAGGCGCTGAGTGCATTTACCTGCACAATAGCGCGACAAAGCGAGTGGACTTGAACCAGCGTCACGTACAAGCTATCGTAGCACTGGCCTGCTGCCTACTCGGCGCGGGCTTGTTGTGGTTACGGGCACAGGTGATCCAGTATATGCCGGTACCGGTAGGGTTGCGCTAATTTGTTAAACAAGTGTGATCAATATGGCTAACCCAAAAGGGAACTGGAAACCGGGGCAGAGTGGCAACCCAGCGGGCAGACCACCGAAGGGGCGTGCTCTTACGGCTATTCTCGAACAGGCCGGAGGCAAGACGGTTGAAGTCAAAGGACCAGACGGCACAACAAAGCGCGTTACTGGAAAAAAGTTGTTAGCCGAGTTGGTGTGGCAGGTAGCAACTACCGGATCGGTCACGTTGCCCAATGGTGAAACAAAAAAGGTTGAAGACTTTGACGACTGGTTTGCTGCGGTGAAGTTTATTTATCAGCACATCGACGGACCACCCAAAGCCGAGTTAGGCGTAAGTGCCGATGACGGATCGGTCACATTCTCTTTGTCCTTTGGAACTCATGCCAGCCGAGACGATTAAGGTTGTTCTACCCGCGCTTCACCCTATTCAGCAGGAGGTGTTTGATCATCCTGCCCGGTTTAAGGTATTGGTGGCAGGGCGGCGATTTGGCAAGTCCAGATTGGCGGCCACCTACGTCGCCAGTCGATTGTTGGCCGGGAAAAATGTATGGTGGGTAGCTCCCACGTTTGATATTAGCAAGCGTGTCGGCTGGCGCATGATTGAAACGCTGTTTGCGCCGCTGATCCGGGCTGGATATGCCACCAGCAATAAAAGCGACTTGTTGATCACTCTACCCAACGGCGGACGGTTTCAGGCCAAAACAGCCGACGATCCGCAGAAGTTGGTCGGTGAAGGGCTTGACGACGTGGTGATTGACGAGGCGGGTATTGTGCGAGAACGAACGTGGCAAGAAAGCATTCGCCCCTCGTTGTCTGATACGTTAGGACAAGCGCTTCTCATTGGCACACCGAAGGGGCGTAACTGGTTTTATTTTGTGTACCTGACAGGGCAAGACCCGGCAAGTCCAGACTGGGCAAGCTGGCGGGTGAGTTCGGCACAAAACCCCTTCATGGTCGCAAACGAGATTGAAACCGCGCGGCAAGAATTGCCCGAACGGGTATTTGCCCAGGAGTATCTAGCCGAGTTCCTAGAGGACAGCGGCGCAGTATTTCGTAAGGTGAATGAAGCGGCCACAGCGCCACTCGATGCCCAGTCCGCCGATCATGCGGGACACAGCATTATTATCGGGGCGGACTGGGCGAAGATGTCAGACTTTACGGCACTCACAGCGGCCTGCAAAACCTGCCATTGCATGGTAGATATGGATCGCTTCAACCAAATTGATTACGTGTTTCAAGTCGAACGCCTCAAGAGCATGGTGGATAAGTGGGGCGGCACACGAACTGTAACCGTAGTAGCAGAAACGAACAGCATGGGCGAAGCGGTGATCGAGCAGGTAGAACGGCGCGGGATACATGTGATGCCATTCACGACAACCGCTGCCACCAAGCCGCCGTTGATTGAAGACTTTGCATTGGCGATTGAGCGCCATGAATACGCACTGCAACCGATCCCGGTCCTGCTGGGCGAGTTGCAAGCCTACACCATGACGTTAAACAAATTCACAGGTCGTCCGGCATACAGCGCACCGGAGGGCATGAACGACGATACCGTAATCAGCGGGGCGCTGGCATGGCACGGGATACAGCGATTAGCAACCGGCTCACTCCTGGCATTTGTATAAGGCGGGCAACATGGTACTACTCAAACGCTTTGATATGGTACAGCGCACCGATGAAGGTGACTGGTGCGTAATTGACACTGAGAACCCCGATGCGCCGCCCCAATGCGGTATGAGCGAGGACGAAGCGCGCGAGATGATGGGCGAAAAGAACCAGAACGACATGATGAAAGCGGCTGTCCCGCTGCCCTTTGACATCACGCGCATTAAAGCCGTTATGGATGGCAGTGAATGGGCGCTTGATGTCCTGTCTGCACCCTACGGCGGGCCGAATCATGGCAAGGATGCGCACGGCGAGTATTTTAGCCCGCGTACCAACTTCTATGAGAACGAGGGCGCGCCGCTGCCCCTGGTGGCTTACTATCACGGCTATACACCCGATGGCAAGCCGCAGGGCGACCCGGAGATTATCGGGCGCGCGGTCAAGACGTGGCGAGATGCGCAGGGCTTATGGCACCGCGTGATCTTGGATAAAGGGAAAGACTTAGCCCGCCGCGTATGGGAAGCCGCCAAGCGCGGCACGGCCCGCGCCAGCACCGGATTAGCCGGGTACATGGGGCGAACTACGCGCGACGGGGAGATCACCCATTGGCTTATTGGTGAACTTAGTATTTGGGACGCGACAACAGACCGGCAGCCTGCCAATCAATATGCGGTTGTCAATCCTGCCGTGAAAGCGGCCTTTTTACAAGCTGGTTTTAATCTCGATTCACAGGACGGCGATACAGGCGATGAGCAAGAGATCGGCACGTCAGAACCGAGTGTAGAAATTCCAATCGACCAAGATAACCCTATCGAAAGGGAGGACACTCCAATGGAACCTGAGGTTATTCAAACAACCTCACTCACTCCGGCTGACGTGGAACAGATCGTAGCCCAACGGCTCGATGCTGAACGCCAATCTGTTGCCGCCGCTGCCGCCGCCGCGCAAGAACAGCAGGCACGCATTGACGCCGCCGTAACGGAAGCCCGCGCCAAGTGGGAACAAGACACCGCTGCTAATCGCCGCCTACCTGAAGTCAACGCGCCGAATATCGCGCACTTTGGTAACCTGTGGCAGTACGACAACCTGGACGCCGCCGATCTCTCGGTAGCCGCTGGTGTGTTGGGTGCGGCAGGCAAATCGCCGTCTGAAAATATGCTGAAAGCATTGGCCGTGCGCGTGACGCAGGACGAAAATGTGCAGCGCCTGGGTCGCGTCCGTTCGGTCATGCAGCAGGTCGGGATGCCCGTCAAGGCCAACGAACTGAACCAATCCACTCTATCATCGTATGGCGACCAGTGGGTAGGCGTGGCCTACTCAACCGAACTCTGGGACAAAATTCGCAGTCTGGCAAACGTGGTAGCGAATATCCCCACTGTTGAAATTCCGCCGGGGATGGAGTCGGTGACTATTCCCATTCAATCAACCAGTCCGACATTTTATAAAGTAGCGCAGGCCTCTAGCCAAGCCACCAACACACTGGGCGCGGTGACCAACGTCGTACCAACGAGCCAGATGGGCACGACCAACGGCTCGCTGACCGTCGCCAAGCTCGGTGCCTCCACGATCTGGACCACCGAACTAGACGAAGACTCGCTTATTCCCTGGGCGAATGAACTACGGCGCGATCTGGAAAACGAAGCGGCAGAAGTGCTCGAATCGCTGGTGATTGATGGTGATACGGATACTACAACCGTTACCAATATCAACGACATTGCGGGTACCCCGGCGGGCACTGAATACTATCTGGTGCTGAATGGGTTCCGTAAGCTGGCGTTGGTTACTAATTCCGGCAACTCGCGTAGTGCGTCAAGTCTATCAGTTGAAGACTACTTGGAAACCGTCAAGTTGATGGGAATTGCGGGCAAGAATGCCATGTTCAAGGATCGCGTGGCTTTTATCGTTGATCCCTGGACCTACTGGAAGTCGTTAGAATTGACCGAGGTTAAAACGCGCGATTCCTATGTCGCACCGACTATCGAGAGCGGCGAACTGTCCTCTCTCTATGGCTATCGTGTGATCGCTACCCACAACATGCATCGGCTTAATACCGATACAACCTACGGCCTCAAGGCTAACAGCGCGGGCAAGATTGACGTGGACACCGCCGCAAATAACCTGTACGGCTCTATTTTGGCGGTACGGTGGGATCAATGGCGCTTAGGCTGGAAACGGCAGATGAAGTTTGAAACGATGCGTATTCCGCGTGCCGATGCAACCGAGATCACTGTGACCATGCGCGTTGGCCTCACATACCGTGATACAGAGGCGAGCGCAATTTCATATGGAATTTCGCTTTAGATAATAGTCCGATTAGTTATCGTCGCGGGAGGGCTAACCCCCTCCCGTTCGAAGCAAAGGGATACATAACACATGGGCACAACCTATAACCTCAAGTCACAAAGTAATCACATGAACGCCAGCGTGGCTGAGAAGATCATTGAATGGACGGGTAACAGCAACCATACGTCCGGCGATGTGCGTTTGCTGTACATGACGCTGAACCTACGTGGCGCGGCGGGTGACGGTGAAGTGCTCCGCCCTCGCACGATTGTATATGGCACGGGCATTAATAGCGCGCACGGGCAGCACTGCACGTTACAGATTGCTGTAGGCGGCGCGATTGCCGGTCTGGGCGCGGGGTTGCGTGCCACATTCGAGGCTGCTGCGGAAACTCGCACGTTGGGCGGCACGCTCTGCGCGCTTCAGGTGGACAGCAATATTGCTACCGGGAATACGCTTCCTGGTTCCCATTCGTTTATTCGCATTGCCAACAATGGGGCGGTTAGCATGACTAATCTGTTTGAACTACCCGCCCCGTCGAATGGTACCATTTTCGCCACGCATACCACCGATGCTATGACACATAGTGTCAAAATCTTGTCGAATGGTACAGCCTATTATCTTATGGCTACCTCAACAGACACCAATCGAGGCGCGTAGTGTTTGATCGCACCTGGATTGATGAGCAGTTAGCACGGCTGATTATCCAACTTCACCAAACGGAGGGGATGATCTCGCTGCTACAGCAAATGGCTGATTATCTGGACGGGGCGGCGGACAAAACCGCCCCGTCTGAGTTAACCCTGGATGACCTTGAGGCACTGCTGCCTGAAGGTCACAAGATTGTAGGAGGGTTTGAACCCTATGAAGATCATGTTCACGCGTGACTTTCGCGGTCCCTGGACGAAAGAACTGTTTTATACCGCTGGCACTATTTACGAGATTGACGATGACGGGGGCGCGGAATTGATCGCGCGCGGACATGCGGTAGCGTTAGAGCAACCCGCCGCGTCGCCTGTGGACGAGCCGAAACCGGACAGGAAGCAGCGAGGTAAACATGGGCATTCCGCAGATTAAGACACAGCGGATTAACGCGACGACTGGCACTGCTGGCGGAGCTACTGCTTACGGCGAGTATACCATTGTCGGATTTGCGCTGGCGATTGAGTGGATAGATGGCGACTTTGCAGACGGTGTAGACGCGGTAGTATCTGTCACGCAAACGCCCAGTGGGGTAGATAGAACACTGCTGACGCTGACAGACGCCAATGCGGACGCCTTCTACAACCTGCGTGAATTGGAGTACGGCAACACGGGGGCCAGCTTAGGGACGTATACCTTACCATTGATTACCGGGCTGGTTAAGCTGGTGGTGTCGTCTGGCGGCGATACAAAAACGGGCGGTATTGTCGTCTATTACCACAGCCAATAGGGGCAGTCCATGAACCAGTTCAGACGGTGGTTTACACGGCAGAAAGCGCCGTTACAGTCGCCCGCGCCCGCATTTCTGCGCGCTGGCATTGGCTATAACGCTGACCTGCCCGGTCTGGAATTACCGCAGGCACAGGCGGAGCTATATCAGCGCCTATCGTGGGTACAGATTGCGGTGTCGATTACGGGGCAAACCGCCGCCGGTGCGCCGTTTAGTGTGATGTCGCTTAAGGGCGAAAAGACAGAGGCGATTGAAAATCACCCGTTTGAACTGCTGCTGCGCCGTCCCAATCCACTGCAATCGCGTATGGAGTTTATCGAGGCGCTGATTGGCTATCGCAAGTTGACGGGTAATGCGTATATTTGGCTCAACCGAGCAACGGCTACTGTGCCACCGTCGGAGATGTGGATTATACCGTCGCACAAAATTGAACCTGTGCCGGATGAAAAGCTGTACTTAAAAGGCTACACCTACGATCCGGGCGATGGCAAAAAAATCCCATTAGAGACATGGGAGGTTTGCCACATTAAACGCTTTCATCCGCTCAATCGTTTTGTGGGTCTGTCCGAGATTGAGGCGCTGGCGGTAGCCGCAACGGGCGATATGGCGATGTCCAAGTGGAATGCTAATTATTTTCACAAGGACCACGCCAAACCCGCTGGGGCGCTGATGTTTTCCGATCCGATTAATGACTCTGATTGGGAAGACATGAAGCGAGCCGTCAAGGAAGAGCATGGCGGCACCGAGCGCAAGATGATGATGATGCGCAATACGGGCAAGGGCGGGGTGTCCTGGCTGCAATTCGGTATATCGCAGAAGGATATGGAGTTTTTGCAAGGACGTCAGTTTAACAAAGAGGAAATTTGGGCGACAATGGCACCGGGATTATCCTCGATGCTAGCGGTAAATGCGACAGAAGCGAACAGTCGCACAGGTAAGGCGTCCTTTTTAGAGTTTACCATTTGGCCGTTGCATCAGGCCATTGCTGAACGCTTTACGACGGACATTCTGCCAAGTTATGGCGAGAACCTGGTTGGTGAATTTGATGACGTGCGGGTATCAGACCGCGCGATGGAATTACAAGAACAGCAGGCGTCTTATGGATTATTGACAATCCAGGAAGCGCGCGAAAAGTTTTACAGCCTGAAACCGCTGGGCGATGAGCGCGATCTATTGTTGGTGTCTGGTGTCGCGCCGAAACAACCAGATCCCGCAGCGGAAACACCAGCGTCCGCCGAAACACCGGAGGCGGCACGCCCTATATTGGGTTATCACATTGAGCAGGGCGTGGTGACTAAAAACGAAGCGCGCGCGGGGTTAAATTTACCGCCGCAGGATGACACAGACGACCAGCGGTTGCAAGATGTGCAGCGACGGTTAGCAGTCGTACAGGCCGCTGTGCTGGCAAAGGTTGATCTCGATAACGCGCTGCTGCTGGCGGGGTTGACACTGGCGAAACCTACTCCGGAACCACAACCTGTACCGACGCAGCTAGTCCCAGCGCAAGAGCAGACGGACGACATGCAGCCTGAACCGGGTAACGCGCCTGAGATGATGGATAATGAAGATGAGCCGGAAGAGAACCTGTTTCGCGCCGATCTCTTGCACTGGCAACGCAAGGTCTACAAGAGGGCAAAAGCGGGGCAGTCCGTACTCGTGCCTTTTGAAAGCGACGTGATACCTATGTCACTCAGCGCGGCGATTAAGGGCGCGTTAGAACTAGCACAAACAGCGATGGATGTACGGCAAATATTTGGGACACTGCTAGGCGAAACGGAGATCAGCCCGGCGCGCGTGAAACAAGTAACGTGGTGGGGGTACCCGTAGGATGGACCTTGCCAACCGGAACGACTTAGAAGCGCTACTAGCTAAGAAGCTGGGCAAGTTGCAACAGGGGCAGTATAAGCAGTTACTTACTGCATTGGGCGATCCGCCGCGTTTGGAGAATCTATCACCTGATTATTTCCAGCGCATGGCTGATGAGTTACAAGGTGTGATCCAGCCTGTACTTGAGGATATTTATACTCAACAAACTGTTGCATTGATGGGGTTGGATAAAGTAAAAGCGGTAGCTGTTGACTGGAACCTGATCAACCAGCGTGCGGCAGAGTGGGCGCGTAAGTATTCTGGCACATTATGCAAGAATGTATCTGATAGCACGCGAGATGCGATACGTCAGCAGCTAGAAGGCTTTTACCGGGATGCACGCACAATGGGCGATTTAGAAGCCAGTTTGGGGCGGTTATTTAGCCCTATTCGAGCTGAGATGATCGCCATTACAGAAGTTACGCGCGCTTCTGCACAAGGCGAGCTTGCCTTTGCTGAAGAGTTGCGGCGGCTTGGTTTAAAAACAACGTTCGTATGGCAAACCAGTCAAGATGATATTGTGTGTCCGATTTGTGGGCCGCTAAATGAGAAAGAGCAGGGGCAGGGGTGGAGCGATCCGCCCCCCGCACATCCACGTTGCCGATGCTTTATCAATACGAAGGTAATAGCCAGTGACTAATGCGGTTCGGGTCGAGGGGCTAGACAAACTCCTGAAGAAACTCGGCAAGATGGGGCCGGGCGTATACAAACCCGCCATTGCCGAAGGGGCAACGCATATCAAGAGCGTGATTGCGACCTATCCGCCCGCGCGACACGAATCGCAGCCGTTCAAGACACTACGACAGATACGGTATTTCTTCTATGCGCTGAAAAACGGCCTGATCGAAGTGCCTTATCGGCGCGGGTTATCGCCCTCAAGTGAAGCGTTAGGTCGTAAGTGGACGGTGGAATTCAGAGACGATGGGAAGACTGCCGTTGTCGGCAATAACACCAGCTACGGCCCGCTGGTGCAGAAGGATGGTGTACAAAGCAATTATCACCGGATTACCGGATGGAAGACCGACAAGCAGGTAGCTGAGAGTGAAGCCAAACCGCTGCGAGACATTATGGCGCGGCATATTCGGAAGGAGCTGGAATGACGGTCATTAACGGGTACTGCACGCTGGCGGATATTAAGAACCGCCATGATCTAACAACCACCGACGCCACACGTGACGCGGGGATCGAGCAGATGATCGAGGCGGCAAGCCGCTGGATTGACAATACAACCGGGCGGCAGTTTTACGCCACGATTGCGACCCGGTATTTCACGGCTCATGCTGATTGGCAGTGCAAGGTGGACGATCTCCTGTCCGTGACGACGTTGAAAACAGACACGGACGGGGATCGGACCTATGAGAATACCTGGACGATAACCGACTTTGAACTATGGCCGTACAATAGTACGCCTTACACGCGGATTGAGATTGCGCCGCGCGGCACTTATGCCTTTCCACTCATTCGAAAGGGCGTAGAGATAGCGGGCAAGTGGGGCTATGGGGAAGCCAGCACCACGTCAACGGCTACGTTGAATGAAGACCTGGACGCCAGCGAAACAGGCGTAGACGTGAGCGCGGGCACGGCGTTTTCAACCGGGCAGCGCATACGGATTGACAGCGAGGATATGCTAATTACCAACATTGCCACCAACACGCTGACGGTACGCCGCGCGCAGAATGGCACCACAGGCGCAACGCACACCACCGGGGCAGCCATTGCCGTGATTACACCGCCCGATGTGATTGAGGAAGCGTGCGCGCTGATTACGTGGCGGTTGTACAAACGGAATGATGCCGTGTTCGGGGTATCGTCCACAACAGCATTAGGTAAGGTTGATTTGAGAATTCCCAAAGACGAGGATGTGGCGCGCTTGCTATCACCATTTGTGAGAATGTTCTAATGACTACATTAGCCAGCGCGTGTAACGCGATTCAAATAGCGGCGGGCGGTGTGTCGGGAATTAAATATGCACCAGAGCAACCACCAGAAACGCCAGAGGACTTCCCTTTTGTGGTGACATATCCTGAGACATTCACGGGAACGATCAATACGATGGAAGACTTCAGGATGCTGTATAACATCACGGTGGAATTGCATATTTCACGGCAGGATCTACCCGTTGACGTAGCGCGCTTATTGGCGTATGCCGAGAGTTTTCCCAACGTCATATTTAAGGCGTTAAAGACAAATGCGATAGCCGCAAGTGGTATTACTGGCACATTCGGCGCGTTAGAATGGGGCGGTATCGAAACCATTGGGTATCGGTGGACAGTGCAAAACGTAAAGGTGATCACGAATATCACATGAGCAAGCGACGGATAAACCATAACAGCAGTAAACCAAAGGGTGAGAAGCGGCGCATTACAGTTGTTGTAACCATGCCCCTGGAACGCAATATTCACCAGAGGGCGTTTCTTGCCTACATGGAGATCATGCAACAAAATTGGCCGACACTGCAAATGGAATATCAGCGAACCGATGTGGCGCGTAACTTTGCTGCGCGGGCACTGCTGGAAACGGATTATACCCATCTGTTAATGTTGGATGCAGATCATATTCACCCAGCGGATATTGTACAACGCTTGGCGCGATGGCCGATCCAACACCCTGATGTGTGGGTAGTCGGCGGGCTGAACTTTCGCCGCACCGCCCCTTATGATCCGCTGGCGTTTGGAAAACAAGACGACGGGTTGTACTACTCGCCTGCGGAATGGCCTCAAGGCTTGGTCAAGGTAGACGCGATTGCCACTTGTGCCCTGCTGATAGACCGTCGGGTATTTGAGAAAGGTGATCCGCCGTACTTTTATTACGATTACAGTCGAGCCAAAGAGGGATTATACCCGTCTGAGGATATGGGCTTTGCGAAGTGGTGTGAGGCGCATGACATCCAGCAGTATTGCGATACCACCACGACTAGTCCACATATCACCGATATGATGGTCGATGAACAGACGTTTAAGCAGCATCGGGATCAGCAGAAGGCTAACGCAGCAGCGGGCAATGGACACAACCTTGCGCCGCGCCAATCGGGGGATGTGCTGCTGCCCGATATGGTGACGCGGGTGAACGTATGAGCGAGGCGTGGGTCACGTCGTTGGCCGAAAGTATCAGCGCGTTATGTATGCAGCGGGGATCAACCGGCTCGTACACCAGCCAGATGGATCCCGGCGAACCGGGGTATCGCCTGAAGCGCGTCTCGATTACAGGTGAAGAGGGCGCGATCCTGGCAGCATTGGCCGATGGCAAGATTGTCTTGGAGATTGGTACGGGGTTGGGGGTATCCACGCATTATCTTTCCAGCCGGGCGCGTCTGGTGATCACGCTGGATATTGATGAGTGGGTGCAGCATACCGTATGGCCTATTCTGGACAGACTGCCGAACGTGTGCTGCGTGCCCGATTTACCAGCGGCGTATGTGGATATGGTGTTTATCGACGGGTGTCATTTCCCCGCGTCGGTGTTGGCAGATATGCAGCGGGCGCGCACGATCCTCAATCCCGGCGGTTTGCTGGTATTTCATGACGTAAATTCGTCGCAGGTGCGCGGCGTGGCGGAGTGTGAGCGCAAGTTAGATCGCTATTATCACACCATGCACGGGATCGGGGTGCTGCAACTGTGATCTATCTCGTGCTGGCGGTGCTATTGGACCGGGTGCAATTCAAGCTGTGCGCGTCCAGTTACGGCAACCTGTACTGTGGGTATGGCACGATTGACGGCGTAAACAGCCGCAAGGCCGTTGCGCCAATGGCCTACCGGGTGCTTGTGCCCTGGCTGGTCGCGGCGATTGAGGCATGGTGTCCGAGACTGAAAGCACACAGGATGCCCGCTATATATGAACCGCTGAAGATTGGCCTGATGGCACTGATGCTGTTCAGTGTTGATCTCGCCATTGGACGCGAGGGGATGCTGCTGTTTTGTGTACTGCTGGGCGTGACATTCTACTTTGATTATTTCGACTTTGCGCCTGAGGTTACAGCATTGGCGCTGGCCCTGACGGGCGATGTTCGGCTGGCGCTGTTGGGCGGATTGGTTGCGGCGTTGGCCCGCGAAACTGCGCCGTTGGGTGCAGTCACCTACATACTGGTTACGGGTGACGTGGGGCGCGGTTTGCAGGTATTCGCGGCGGTGTGTGCGGTCATGCTGGTCGTGCGGCTGTGGGCAGGGCATAAGAAACTCTATTGTGAGCGCGTGCTGCTGAAAGTAAACGTTCGTGATGTTCGCGGCCTGCTCTCCAACCGCCCGTTTTATTTGAGCGAGATCGGCATGAGCCTACTCGTATCGGTGCTCACGGTGTACGCGGTAGTTAGTGGTAAGTCGGGCGCAGCATGGCCTATCCCGTTGCTGCTGTTGGGCATGGGGTGGACGCTGGCGCGGGCCAGTGAAACGCGGGTGTTTAGCGGCTGTTTGCTGTGGATCGCCATAGCGTTATAGGAGTACATGCAATGCTTACATACATTGGCAACGGAGCAAGTTTACCGCACATTCCGGCGCGCGATCTGCGAGATGATGAGATCGAGGCACTGGGCGGGGTGACCTATCTGGTAACTACCGGGCTGTATGAAGCGCCCGTGCACGAAGAAAGCAAGCCCGTTCGGAAGGCCAAACCAGCCACCGAACCTAGTGAGGATGAAGCGGAACACGCTAACGATTAGTCGCGTGTTCCGTGATCAAGTGACAGACATTGCAGAGTGAGATCAGATTGTCTAGTTGATTAGCTTCTTGGTAGCGATCAACGCCAAAAGTTCTAAAAGGGATGATATGGTGAACGTCAAGTTCGCGCCCCAACTCAGTTTTAGTAATGCCGCAGCGCTGACAGGTATGATTATCCCTAGCCCGCGCTTTGCGACGTTGGAGTCGCCAGTTGGGGCCATAGTAGGGGAGATGCCCGCCCTTAAAGTTTATGTTATTGGGGCCAGAGAACTCTCCACTAATCGACTGCCATTTGGCATGACAAGATTTAGTGCAAAAACGCCGCTTGTGACCATGCGACTGCTTAACCCTAAATGTTCTTTTGCACATAGGGCAGACGAGATCAACGCGCCTTTGCAAGTCAGGGCGTTCTCCTGCTACTTCAGGACGGGGGATACCCTTTTGAGTGATCGCAAGGTAATCGCCAAAGCAACGCTGAGAGCAAAAGTGGTTCTTTGTCTTTTTGTATTCAGCAGCAACCTTATAAAACAGTTTGCCGCATTGATTACAAGCGACTTCAACGGGCGGATCGCCTTCGGTGTACCGTCCCAAGTTTGCAATAGCGTTGACCGCTGCCGAGCACTTGATAGAGCAGTATTTACGCGGCCAGCTTTTATGATACCAGAACTCTTTACCGCAATGGGGGCAAGTAGTAGTAACGCGGGCAGCAGCCTTTTGACACGCGCGCGAACAGTAGGTTTTAGGGGCAGACGGATAATAGGAGTATTCCTTTCCGCACTGCGGGCAAATACCTGTTTTCATAGTCTCTTGTCCTATATGAACGTTTCGCAATTGTAACATAGGGAAAGGAATAATGCAATGGCAGAAGGAATAAAACTGCTGCGCAAACTACAACTCGGTTAATTCGATGGCTGAGTATAAATCTCTCCTGAATACCGGGAACGCCTGAGATGGCAACCCGACGCAAGCAGCGCAAGCGTGCAGCGGCAGAGACTAAGCGGAGAGACACCCAACGGGTGAAGCGATAGTCCGATCTGCAACTAAATGAAGTTGCAGAGCTACACAGAAATGATGTAGCCCGCGAAAGCGAGTAACAACAATGATCGAGACAACGGCAGGGACCGCAGTCGCAGCAACAACCATTTGGCGCGGCGAAGGCGTGTTAGAAGACATGCGCGAAACCGTGTTCCCGCCCGAAGATGTGGGTTATTTGTCGGGTGTAGACCGTTCATATACGCCGAAGCTCGGCGGGGCACTGGCGCTGGTGTCTACGCCCGCCACGTTTGAGCAAATCCCTTATATCCTGGCAATGGGCGTTGAAGCCGACGCACCCGCTCAGGACAGTACGGGATCGGGTTACCTGTACGAATACGACGCCCCCACAACGGCAGTCCCTACCATGTCTCATTTCACCATTGAGGGCGGAGACAATATCGATGTGCGCGAGATGGAGTACTGCTTCGTTAAGGATTTCTCCATCGAGGGTAAGGGTGGCGAAGCGCTGATGCTCTCGGCTAACATCGAAGGACGGCAAGTCAGCACATCAGCGTTTACCACGACGGCTACATTGCCCGCTGTAGAAGAAATTCTCTATGGCAAAGGTAAGGTCTATATTGACGCGGTATCAGGGACGGCAGGCACCACACAGGTGAGTAACACCATTCTGAGTGTGAGCCTGAAACACAACACTGGACTGACAGCGGTCTACACCGCCGATGGGGCTACCTATTTCTCATTTGTCAAATGTGCCGCGCCTGAAGTGGTGTGCGATTTGGTTTTCGAGCATAACGCCAGCGCCGTAACTGAGATCGCGGCCTGGAAAGCGCACACACCGCGCCAACTCGTGCTGAAATTCGAGGGCACAGCCTTGACAACAGCGGGAACATACACCTATAAGACATTCAAGATCACACTGGCAGGCAAGTGGGACAAGTTTAGCGCATTGGGTGAACAGGATGGGAATAACATCGTGACCGGCACCTTCCGCGCCCGCTATGACGCGACGGCGGCGAAGTTTTGCAGCTATCTAGTTGTCAATCAATTGAGCGCATTACCTTGATCGGAGAAGATATGGACACGACACAAATCACGCCTGAACAGGCGGAAGCGTTATACAAAGAAGCTGTTGCTGTTGTTGCGCCAGAACATACCCCCGCGCCGCCGCCGAAATATTTCATTCGGACGGACGAAGATCGCATGATGAAAATCAGTATCAAGGTCATGCGCGAGTTAAAAACCAGCGCCGACACCGTAGTGATTGCCGATGTCTTGGCAAATTTCGTATGGAACGGACAAGAGTATTTGCCCTACGCAGAAGCACAGGCGCTGTTAGACAACCTGAACAATGGGCAAATCCTTGAGCTGGCGCAAGTGCTGGATAAGCGCACGGAGTTAGCAGCGATCCCTTTAGCCAACGGGGCGGGATAAGGGCGGCGTTTACCGCGTCCGTGCCTGGGTTGCCCGAATGGTTTCTCGTATTGGAAGCGGCAGAGCAATGGCACATGCCCCCCTGGATACTCGCGGGAGATGATAACCCGGTGCTGTGGTGGTATCGCTGGAAGTTTGTTCGGGAAGCCAGAGTAAGCGCACAGAATAAGTAGGATCGCATGGCTGAAACTGTAAGTATTGTTATTACAGCGCGCGACGAAGCGTCCAAAGTCTTCCGTAACCTCTCCGGCATTGCTGGCGGGGCGTTTAAGGTTGCTATGGCGGGGGCTACCGTTGGGTTGGGTGCGGTAGCCGCTGGGGTGGGCTTAGCGATCTCAGAAGCGATGGATGCTGAGGTGGTACTTGCCAAACTGGAAAGCGTGATTAAGTCCACAGGCGGCGCGGCGGGCGTATCATCCGAAGAAGCGCAGGCGTGGGCCGATTCCCTGTCTAAAGTAACACGCTTCAGTGATGATACCATCATCAGCACGGAAACCATGCTGCTGACGTTCACTAATATTGGCGAAAACGTCTTCCCGCAAGCCACCGAAATGGCGCTCAACATGGCGGAAATGTTCGGTGGTGTTGATCAGGCGGCGATCCAACTTGGTAAGGCGCTCAACGATCCTATCGAGGGTGTGGGGGCACTGAAGCGTGTAGGCGTAACCTTCACCGCCGAACAGGAAGCCCAGATTAAGGCCATGATGGATGTCAACAACATTGCGGGCGCGCAAGGTGTCATCATGGCTGAACTCGAAAAGGAATTCGGCGGAGTGGCACGAGCAGCTGGGAGTACGCTGTCGGGCAAATTTGCTATCCTGAAAAACCAATTACTCAATGTGGCCGAAGCAGTAGGTACGCGCCTACTCCCCTACATCACACGCTTTGTTGACTTTGTAACTGCCAAAGTACTGCCGACAATTGATCGGTTTGGGAGTATCTTTTCCAATCTATTTGAAGCCATTCTAACTGGGCAGTGGGATCAAGTTGGGGAGATATTCGGATTCTTTCTGGGAAATACGGAAAAGGCCAATGAGGTAGCGTTTGGCCTGATTGACACGTTCCGCAGCATAGCCGATACCATCAGCGGGTTTATGAACGACACGTTAATTCCCTTTGTCAAAGAACACTGGGAAGGATTTAGGGCAGCGCTGATCGCGGTGGGCGCGGTACTTGCGGGCGCGATGATTGTCACGGGGATTGTATCTATTGCAGGCGCATTGGTGGCCTTGCTGAACCCGGTTACTTTGATTATTGCAGGTGTGGCCGCGCTGGCGTTTGCGTGGAAAGAAAACCTGTTCGGCATACAGGACGTTACTAAGAAGCTGTGGAATGAACACCTGAAACCCATCTTTGAGGATATTGCGGCGTGGTTGAAAATACACATCCCCATTGCGATCCAGATTGCTAAGCAGTTTTGGGAGAGTACGCTTAAGCCCGCGCTTGAGGCCATTGGCAAGTTTATTGTGGAGAAGGTCATACCCGCCATTGGCGATTTCGTGGATTGGCTTAAGGTAGCACTCCCCTCCGCTATTCAACTCGCCAAGCAGGCGTGGGAATCGGTATTTAAGCCTGCCTTAGAGGCGCTGTGGACTTTTGTTAAGGATACACTCATTCCCATCTTGCTTGATGTCGGCGCATGGCTGGAAGAGGCATTACCAAAAGCATTCGATCTCGCCAAGCAAGCCTGGGAAAACGTCTTTAAACCCGTCCTAGAAGCACTGTGGGGATTTATCAAGGATACCTTGTGGCCCATTTTGCAGGACGTTTTGGGATGGTTCCAAGATAATTTACCCGCTGCATTTGGGATCATACAGGATGCTTGGAATAATGTTTTGAAGCCCGTGTTCCAGGCCATGTGGGATTTTATTAACAACAATCTTGTGCCTATCTTTAATACGATTGTTGATATCGTTGGCAATCTACTTAAGGGTGCTTTCCAGGGGCTGATCGACTTCTGGAACAACATTGCAAAACCCATATTTGATGGCATAAAAACAATTATTGATGCGATTGCTGGGGCATTCGGTACCTTAGTGGATGGCGTTCAGAGCGTCATCGATACGATAAATGGCTTAATTGATGCGGCGTCGGGTATTGAAGACGCCTTGCCCGACTGGTTGATTCCCGGCTCGCCAACACCACTAGAACTCGGTTTCCGGGGCATTGCTAAGGCTATGAACGATGTAAACAAGACGCCGCTATTCGAAGCGAACATGCCAACCCAATCACCGCTAAGTAAGGCGGGCAACGGGCGCAATGGCGGTGATGTGAAGTCGAATACGAACTACTACAACCTGACGATTAACAGCAGCGCGACAACCGAGAGCGCATTAAACGACTTTAACCTGATGAAAGCGTGGGGTGGTGCATGACGGTCAGCGGCTTGTGGGAGATTGTCATCCCCGAATCGACGAAGAATTACATAGTCAATCCGTCCTATGAGGTATCCGGCGCGGGTAGCTGGTCAGCGTATACGCTTAATTCCGGCGCGGGTAGTATCGCGCAAAGCGCAGCATGGCAATCGCGCGGCGTGTACAGCATGTTGGTTACTAAGAATACAGACGGCACCGCCACAGCGCGTTATGGTGTGCAGATTGCCGCCACGGATGTCAGCGAGTTCGTGAGCGGTAGTTATGCCACAGCCAGCTTTGATATTAACGGCGCGGGCGTAGGAGCCAATAACTCAGTTGGCGTTATTCTGCGGATCTCAACAGCCAGCCCGACCTATACCAGCACGCTCGCAATCGCGCAAGGCACAACGGGACGTTACTCGCTTACTGTAGGACCAACCGCCGCAACAGCGACCGCCATTGACCTGTTTATTTACATTCTGGGCGACGATGCAGGCACGCTCTATATCGACGGCGTGCAAGTCGAATTAAAGGACCACGACACCACCTACTGTGATGGTACTCAGCGTGGTTGTTCATGGGCCGGGCGCGCGCACTACAGCACGAGCACACGCAATGCACAGGAGCGCTCAGGCGGGCGCGTATACAACCTGACCGATGATTACGGCTTGCATGTGACCGGATTGCAGGAGCTAGGCTATGCGCCGATTAATCATATCAGCCAGCAGTCCGCATTGTTGCCCGGCGCTACGTATCTGGGTGAGCGTATTAATCCGCGCGTACTTACGCTTACAGGGCTGGTCGATGGAAGCTCACGCGCCGACTTACATGGGCAGCGCAAGGATATTATTGACGCGCTCAAGTCTGACCTCGTGAACAAGAACCAGCCTGTTACACTGCGTTATACCGGGGCGAACTCGTCAACTCCCGCCGAGCTATCGGCCTATTACGATAGCGGGTTAGGGTTTGGCACGCCGAACGGTAACAACGAAGAGAATATACCGCTTCGCCTGATTGCTTATGACCCATTCTTTTATCAGGATGGGAATAGAGCGGCGGCGTTGGATGTAAAAGATAGCCTTGCAAATGCTAATTCATTTTTGTACTACAGCGGAACGAGTTGGTCAACGGCCAACGGTGGATTAACTCCCGTACCTGTCTCTAGTGGTCATAAAGTTCTCAAAGGACCCGATGGCAAGGTGTATATAGGTGGCAACTTTACAACCGCAGGCAGCGTGGCAGCGGCAAATATTGCAAGCTTTACCATGAGTACTGAAACGTGGGCCGCTCTAGGAACGGGATTGGCAGGAACTAATCATTCTTGTTATTCGATGTTGTTTGCGCCCAATGGTGATTTATACGCGGGGGGCGATTTTACCACAGCGGGCGGTGTAGCAGTTAATCGTATTGCGAAATGGGATACATTGGCGGCGTCTCCGGCATGGACTGCGCTCACTTACAGCGGTAACTCAGGCGTTACTGGTGGTGGGGTGCCTACTGTATTTGCATTAGCCCTTTCTTCTGGCGGATTGCTTTATGTGGGCGGCACCTTCACAACCGCTGGTGGCGTGGCTGCTTCAAATATTGCGACATGGAATGAAGCTACAGATACATGGGCAGCAATTGGTAGTTTGAACTCCAATGTTTCAGCCTTGGTTATTGGACCAGATGGCACAGTATATGCGGGGGGGAATTTCACCAATTTAAACTCCACGACATATGATGGTATAGCTTACCTTGACGGTTCAACTTGGAAGCCTCTTAGTACCGGAATTGCACACGACACATCCGCTTACGTTACCGCACTAGCAATTGACAGTAACGGTGAGCTTATTCTAGGCGGGCAATTCAGCACCGCAGGGGGCAGGGCATGTGCGAATATCGCCCGATGGAATGGAACGCAAATGTCTCCCTTAGGCGACGGACTAGACGGAGTTGTTACCAGCATAAGGGTAGTAAATGATGGTATTTACGCAATGGGACATTTTAATTCCATTAGCGCTCCAGAAAGCGGAACGGGGCCTGATGAGCGAGTAGCGTTTTGGAACGGGTCCTTCTGGACGCATTTTGGCGCGGCTATTCCGCTTAATACAGCAACAACCTTTGCGGATTTATTAATCGATGACTCCAAGGCGATTCTTATTTACCCTAACACCGGGACCGCTACGCTATGGGGTACCACTTCCGTTACTAACAGTGGTTCCCGCACAGCGTATCCCGTTATCAAAATTAAGCGGTCGGGTGGGACATTGGCGTTGCTAGAACTTATCCGCAACCGCACAACAGGTGGCACGTTGTACTTTAGTTATTACCTGCAAGATGGCGAAGAATTAACCATTGACCTGTCACCCGGTAATAAGTCGTGCACTTCGTCGTTTTCGGGCAACCAGTGGGGCGCGATTCTACGTAACTCTGATGTGGGCGCATTCTATTTACAACCCGGCGTCAACCAAATTGAAGCGTATGTTTGGGACTCTGGTACGCCGACGATTACTGCCACGATGGAATGGAAAGTAACACACTGGTCGGCTGATGGGGTAGCAGCATGAGCCACCTTGTTGACTATGAGATCTGGCTATCAACCAGTCAGGGCGACCGCATAGCGCTGCTTGATAATTTCATTAGCCTGAAATTTGTGCGGGCGGCAAACTCAATCGGCGCGTTTTCGCTGGTCATTCCTGACACCATCAACCGCAAGTACATTCAACGCGATCAGATGATTGAAATCTGGCGCGGCGTGGATGGCAAGTCGGCACGGTTTGAGATGTTGGGACTCGTGCGGCATATCAACATCCAGGAGCAGGGCGGTGTTAAGGTACTCACACTGTCGGGCATGGACGGCAATTCATTATTGAACTCGCGTATTGTGGCCTATGCGTCTAACGCAGCGTTAGCCAAAACGAGCACCTATGCTGATAACGCTATGAAGTCAATCGTGCGTAGCAATCTTGGCAGTACCGCGACCAACACGGCGCGCAATCTCACCAGTTACGGGTTAGCTGTTGCACCTGACCTGTCTCTCGGCCCATCAGTAACCAAGCGTTTCGCATGGGCTAACGTACTGGATACATTGAACAAGATTGCAGACATGGCGTATGAGGAAGGGACGGCGGTGTATTTCGATATGACGCCGCGCATTGTATCCAACAGCCGCTTAAGCTGGCAGTTTGAGACGTACATCAACCAGCCCGGCGCAGACCACACCTACACATCATCTAATCCGCTGGTATTTAGTAGCGAGTGGGGCAACTTGACCGACGCTAACCTGACCTACGATTACAACGATGAACGCAGTGTGGTTTATGTAGGCGGGCAGGGCGAAGAGGCAAACCGCCGTGTGTTAGCGGTGGAACAATCCGCGCGTATTGGTGTAAGTCCCTGGAACCGCCGCGAGATGTTCTATAACGCCTCTAACCAGACGAACACAAATGCGGCGCTGCGTCAGGCAGGTAACGCGCAGATCCGTAAGGTGAATAAGCGCATTATGTTTAGCGCCAAGCTGCATCCAACCGACACTATGCGCTATGGTATCGAGTGGAAAATGGGCGACAAGGTAACCGCGTCATTCGATGAGCGACAGTTCAACGGCATTATAAGCCCGGTAGCCATTACGGTGAACCGCAGCGGTGAGAAGATTGAATCACGCTTGGAGGTGCTGTAATGTCCGATGTGGTGAGCGAAGTTATCTACCGCATGTCCCTGCTTGAGCAGCGCCTAGAAGCATTGGAAACGCGCGACGTAGGCAACCCGATTGCCGTGTACAAAACGAGCGCAGGGCAAACGATTGAGAACAATTCTGAAGAAGTAGTGAACTTTGACACGGCGGTATATGACCCGTACAGCCTTGTTACAACGGGTGCTAGTTGGGTGTATACCGCGCCTGTCGGTGGTTATTACTATGTATCCACACTGATCACGTTTGCAACCAGTACGGCATGGGCACTCAATGAACTATTGACAATTCGCGCATTTGTCAACGGAACAGGCGGGTTATATCTAGCCGCTACCCGTAATAATAACTCTGCTGCACAAACGTATCTGGTGTCTATTCGCGGGTCTGGCATTGTGTTCGCTAACGCTGACGACACGATTGCATTGGGACTACTACAGGCAACAGGCGGGTCGTTAGCCTTATCCAATAATGCGAATTTAAACCATATATCTATCCACCGGATCGGTGCAGGATAACCCATAATTAGGGGGCACGTAATAGAGATTATATAAGACAATGATCATATAGTCTGCTTAGTGTTCTGGGGGATATATGTCTAAGCGTAGAGTCATGATCATTGCCTTAGTAATCGGAATGGTGTTTCCACGCGCACACGTACACGCGCAAGAGGACACCATTATCGGGTGGCTGTATATCGAGCGGCTAAAGATGGCCGAACCGCTGTACGAGTCAGAGATCGGCACGGACGGCTTTCACATCATCCCAGATGACTACGCTGTGCACCTGTCTGGTACGGCATGGCTGGATACCACCTACGCCGACTTGCTGATCGCGGGCGGCAGCATTGCGACCGACGCGGATGATTACCCGGCGGGGCGCATTGTGCTGGCAGGGCATAATCCGGGCGTATTTGGAGCAATAGATGGACTACAGGTAGGAGATGCTCTGTATCTCGCCCATTGGCCCCTGGTGGTCAGATTTGAGGTCGTGGGGGCAACTATAGTCAGTGTGCAGGATACAAGCTGGTTAGCGCCAGTCGCCGACTCGCGGCTGCTCCTGACGGCGTGTGTGGGGGAGAAGCGTCTGATTATTGACGCGGTGCGAGTAGGATAAAAACCCGCCGCCGTGCAGGGGGCGCACGACAACGGGCTTTGTAACACATTATATCATCAGATCGCCCCGGAGAGGGTAAACGTACATAGTGGAAATTCAACTATCATCGGAGGTATTGACGGGCATTATCTTAAGCGTGCTCACGCTGATCGGTCTTGTATTGGCGCTGTTAAGTCGCATGGTTCGTCACATGGGAAGTTTCAGTACCGCGCTGCAAGCCGCCGCCGACGTCAATACGGTACTCAATGGGCAGGTTCGGGACATGATTGCTGAGCGCCGTAAGGACTGGGCCTTGCAGGAGGTTGAGCGCGATACGTGGGACAAGGAACGACAGGCATTGAAAAAGAGCGTCAGTGATGCGCAGCAAGCCGCCGAAGAACGCCTGAACAATCTTACGCGCGAACATATCCGCCTGCAATCTGCTCTCAATGCTGAAAAGCAGGCCCGCGAACGGGGCGAACGGGAGAGTGCCGATAAAATTGCCACGTTGCAAGCGTGTATTGAGGAAATCTCCGCTGAGCGCGACGAACTGCGTAAAGAGCGTGATGATTTGCGGGCGCGTGTGACTGAACTATCCCTCAAAGTAGAACTGCTTCAAAAGCGCGATACGGGACCGCTTAATTCTGATGTGATCAAAGAGACAGTAGAAAACACGTTGCCTGAGCAGCCGCCGGAGCGGGGCGAACAGAGTACCGCCGATCCGGTAGGGGAAGGGTAGGGGATATGGGTATCAGTATGGCGATACTGGGCGTGCCGGGCGTCGGGCCGGGGGCGGGGGGTGGTTGGACGGTGAGCGTGACCGCGTTCACTCAGGCGCTGGTAGGCGAGTTAATAACCAATGGCAATATGGAAACAGGCGATCCGCCTACGGGGTGGCTGGCTGGCGCACACGCGGCGTTGTCTAGTGCAGCCGACGAGCGCACGGGCGGCGCGGGATCGGCGTCTATGGACGTTCTTGAGGGCGTGAGTGGTACAAGTAACTATGCACAGTACAACCTAACGGGGCTGACCGGCGGGCATTGGTATTTAGGCACGCTATGGCTGCGCAATGTGGACACGGCGTTAGGGTGCTATTTACAGTGGACAGATGATGTAAATATCGCTGCGCCATCTACTCCTATCACGGGTACAGGTTGGGTTCCGGTATACGTGATTCGGCGGTTGCCCGGCGTTCGAACCACAGCTTTTTTTAGAGGGCGCGCGTCAGGGGATTTAAATCAGTCGTTCCGCATGGATGACGCATCGTGTAGTGCGCTTACACTCAATGCGCATCAGACCATGCCGTCCGCCGATATGCAAGTTGAAACCGACGTGACATTGCCAGCGTCGCCCTTCTACAACTCGCAGTTCAATTTATATTATCGAATTACAGGCACATTAGAGAGCGCGGACCAATTCTGGCGGGCGCGTTTGGTTCGCAGCGCTGCCAATACGACCTGGGACATGACGTTGTATTTGATCAACGGAGCCACCGAGACCAGTAAGCTCTCAATTGCCGATGTGGGAACGGCGGACGGATTGCGTGTGATCTGCATTGGTGATGAACACCGGGTCTACACGCGCGAATCTGCCGTGTGGACACAGCGCGGCGCGCCTATAACGGACGCGACCTACAACGACCAAAAGGGCGTTAATACGGTCTATACACCTGACGTAACACTAACGGCTCTCCGAGGTAGCCAACCCAGCCCTTTTTGAGTGAGGCACGTTACTTTCTCGTTCACGGGGATAGCAAAACCGTCACGGGGGCAACACTTAGCGAGTGGTCCTGGTTGTACAAGTGGTACGCGGAACAACAAACCGGTGTGGGATGGGGATTAGTAGCCAACCTTGCGACGGGCGGCTGGACCGTCGCCAACGCAGCAGCGGCGATTGACGCGCAACTGGCCGCGCTGGACGCAACGCCGGAACCGGAAATCATCATGTCCAACTTCGGCGCTAATGATGCACGGTCAATGCCCGCCGAAGCGACGTACAAGGCGAACTATCTCTATATGTTAGACGCTTTTAATACCAAGTATCCCAATGCGCTCGTATGGATTATGGACCCCTGGCGACGGGACGAAGATGCTGACTGTATCACACTGGCAGCCTGGAATGCCGACATTGTGGCCTCGCGCGCCTTTGCGCGAAAAGGCCCAGATGAAAAGGTATTCCTAGAGGCTGGCGATAACGGCGTGACATACACGCTCGATGGCGCGCATCCTAACACGGCAGGGAAAGAATTGACCGCGCAGCAGTGGATCAGCCTAACCATATAACCCGGCCCTGTCGGATCGTCCGTATCGTACCCTATTCGTTCGTAATACTATGAGGAGAATGAACCATGTCTGACCTAAATCCAATCGTACAAGCCTTGATTGGCTTGGGTATCTTTATCGCCCTCGCGCTGCTCAGCGCGTTGCTCGTCTATATTGCGCTCGTTGCCAAAAAGCTCAACGCCACATTCGGCAACATCGATAAGGCGCTGGTGCCGTTCGGTCAATCCGGCGTCGGCAAGCTGGTCAACAATGCCGCCGAAACGGGGCGAACTTACTTTGATCAGCCAACCGATCCGGCTATTGTCCAGATTGCTACGTTTCTGGGCAGTATCGCCGTGCTGATGAAGGCAGCCAATGCGGCGGGGATCAAGGTCACACCCGAACGTGTGGCGACGTGGGGGCGGGCGCTGTTTGATACCCTGGATACCCTGACGGATGGCGTACCGCCGCAGGAATCAGTGCCCCCGCAAGGGTTTCAGGGCTAACATGAAACATTTCCTGTTCGTGCTGCTGGTCCTGCTGTTATCTGCGTGCGCGGTGGGAGAGTCGGTACCGCCCGGTGATTACGTGGCCTACCCCGAAGATCGCCGCACGCAGATCGCCCCCATCACCATCACGGCGGAAGGGTATCACATCAGCGTGTTAAATCGTGCCACTGCCGCGCCAGAGACGCCCATGTCCAGCAGCACGCCGTATCCGACCTATACGCCGTACCCCACGTATACGCCAGGTGTTGATTCGGGATCAACACCTACGCCGGAAGTGCAGACTGAAACCATCACGCCGGAGCCGGACGAGCAGTGTCTGGCGCGTGTATTGAACGAGCCACACATGATCCGGCGCGGGCATGAGGACACGGCCCAGCAGATCGGCACAGTGCTGCGCGTTACCAACGTGGTTGTCATGTCGTTTTACATTTACCAGGACGGCCTCAACGAGTGGATCGAAGTCAACCATAACGGCGTGCATGGCTGGATGCGCATCGGGACTAACCTGGTGGCCGGATACGGGGATACGGAGACAATCTGCTTTGATCCCGCCCTCACTCCTACCGTGTATGATCACAACCCGCCGCCGTCACCTGTGCCGACGGTCAGCGTGCCGACGCCGACGCCGCTCCCGCCCGTCGTGACAGGGTGCGAAGTCTATAACCCGCTGAATGGAAACATCAATATCCGCAGCGGGCCAGGAATCAGCCACGCCTCGATAGGCAAACTCGCGCCGGGGCAGTCAGGCATCGCCAATAAGGACTATATCAATGGGGCGGAACGCTGGGTCTATTTTTCACGTCTGTCCGCTTCGGGCCAGAATGTCTACGGCTGGGTTGCGATGTACATCCCGGCACAAGGTAATCTCGCGGCACTGCGGGGCGACTGCGTAGGGCTGCCCAGACAGGCGGCCTTGCCGGACGGCGGACCATTCGCCAGCGGAAAGATATTGCCAGGGGTGCATATCTCCTGGCCCACAAACTTTGACGCCGCCGCGCTTGCGCCCTATGTCGGGATCGCCAAGTGCCTGCCGTTGACGGAAAATATTTGCCGGGTTCTGAAGCAACTCAACCCGGCAATCGTTACCATCTGGCGCGATTACCGCATAGAGAACCCAACAGATCATGAACTACGGTTCGATCATACAGGCTATGCCAGCCGTGTGTATGCACTGGCTCAACTTGACTTCGATTATATTGAGCCACAAAACGAGATGGGCTTCACGGATGAGCAGTACCCCTATCTCTCACAGTTTATGATAGACGTAGCGGCTTATTTTGGCGCTCGTGGAGAGTGCATCCTTGCGCCCGCGTTCTTTCCTGGCTGGCCCGATATTGGCAAACGGCAGTGGGGGAGTATCGTGCCCTACATGATCTGGGCGAACGATCATCCCTGCGGCAAGTGGGTAGACGGCACACCTAAATATCATGGGGTATCCTGGCATAGTGCCGCCTATCACCCTAACCCAGATCAGTCCTGGACATGGGTTAACTGGTCATTTGTGGCAGGAAACGCGATTCTAGGCGACGTGCAGATGAGGGAAGATTACGGCTTCGGGTTGCGTGACTTTGTGGGACCAAAGATTGTAAGCGAACTCGGTTTATCTGATGGTTATCAAGGGGCAGGAAGTGTAAAGCCAACCTGCTACGATAACAAGTTGGCTGTTCAGGAAACGATCCGCGTTTACACCGTGCACCATTCTATCTTCGATGGTTTTGCCTTCTGGAATTTCGGTTCACCAGGATCATGGTCAGACGAGACACGTTGCCTGCCTGACATGTTCAGGTAGGGCAGGGCAGGCTACAGTAGCGGCAATTGTTTCGCTTCGGCTTTAGCCACTATCCGCTTGGCGTTGTACCAAGTGCTACGAGAAATGTTTCTCCCGTCAGGGTGGCAGTTTTCAGCTAACCACTTACCCGATTTTCCCTGCTGCTCTGGGTGATCATAAAGCCAGTTGCGTGCAGAAATTAAAATCTCGCTTTTGCTGGCGCGATACTCTGGATCATCCCAGAGCAACCGCTTTCCTTCAATCATTTTTGCACGATACTCAGGATCAGCCCATAGTCCTTTGGCAATTGCACTTCTACGAGCGCGATACTCAGGATCGGCGCCAAAAGTGCGACGTATTTCACTAAGACGCGCTCGATACTCTGGATCATCCCACATTTTCTTAGATATTTTGCTCCTACGCACTCGATATTCTGAACTTGACATCGTTGCCAGTCTTGCCTTATTTGATCGAGCGCGGTATTCAGGGTTTTTCCATCTATTGCGACTAAGTTCACTTTGGCGGGCGCGCTTATCTGGATCGCTCCACGTCGTGCGAATCTTTTCAGTCTGTCGTGTTCGATACTCACGGTCTTCCCATACTGCTCGTTGGTTCTCGCTTTGGCGGGCGCGCCATTCTACATCATCATATAGGGGACGAAGTGCTTCGTCTCGACGGGCGCGGACATCAGGGTCATTCCTCATTTTTCTGAGTGCTTCGCTTTGACGCGCTCGATACTCTGGATTTTGCCAGCGAGAAACGGCGGCGTCACTCATGCGTGCGCGCACGTCAGGTGACGGGTTGAACTGACCCTCCCCTCCACTATTGAGGTTAGTCAACGGCCACGAATACGCCTCACGACCAGTGGCTATCCAGAAACGTTCCCACCGCTGAGCTTCCTCAAGGGTTGCGCATTCATTGAATATGCGCACTTCAGGCACTAACCCTTCTCGCGCCAGTTGCTTTAACCAGTTGGCTTTGTGGTTTTTCTCGTGCTTAGAGGTTGATAGGTGATCTCGTACTCGAAAGTCAACCTTTTTCGAGATACCTATATATCGGGGCAAGCCTGATCTTGGATCAATGAGGCAATAGCAATATACTGGGGAATCTGGTATGATCTGCATGGTTCGCCTACCTCTATTAGGCTAACTCGCGCCCCTGTGCTGTTCTTGCAGCAGCAGGGGCTTAAACGTGTTGAGGACTTAATTGTACCTCGCTTTGCCTATTAGCACAAACGTTCAGATCACCGCCGTACTCCAATAAAAAAGCCCGCCGAAGCGGGCCTGCACCAAATTGTCTTGCGCGTCTCCCGTCGCGCTACTCTTCGTCATCCTCAAAAATCAAGGGGGAGGAGTTAGCGCGTAATTGGATGAGGGTTGCAGCGCTGAGATCGTCTTCGTCTTCTGCGTCTTCACACCGAGGAAGAGACGCCAGATACGCCTGTGTCGCCTTTTCCTCCTCTTGATACAATTCCTCCTTTGCCTTCTGCGCGCCTTCGATGAAATCAAGAACATTCTCAATTTCAACTTCCCCGCCCTGGTCGTCTAGGGTGAAAAAGTGGTGCGCCTTTGAGCCGTAACCATGCGCCAAGTTACTGGCGACGTGGAGTGAGGGGCGCTGAGTAAAATCAGCATAGATTTCCAATTCAAAGCCCTGTCGTTGGAGAACCAGGAACCGATCTTCCACGTAGGGGTGGAGTTCGAGGCGCCGCGCGCCTACTTCGACGCGGCCACGCCAGCCATCGCCGTTTCCACTCAAGCCGTCACCCTCGTCCAGGGCGACGTTTATACGATCTACCGCCGCCTGATCACCGTCTAGCGCCAGTAGTAAATCACTGGCCGCAACCTTCTGCAACGACGGAAACGACTCTGTGAATCGGTTGATGAAAACATGCGGATAATCTCCGCAGCACACGCGAACGATATTTTGCACTGCATTTTTGGTTTCCATTCCATTCTCCCGCGCGTCTCACGCCGCGCCCCGGTGCTAATTCGGTCGATATGCCCGCCGAAGCGGGGTTGCGGACTTATAACAAGCTCAATGCCTTGATCCACTCGTTCATCCAAACGCGCCACTGTTCCGGGTGCTCGAACCCGGCTGCGAGTAGGTCTGCCTCGTGGCTGCCCACCCAATCGTTATGGAAGGGGTCGCCAGTTTGCCATTCGGCGTCGAGCAGGCGCACGCCTGACGACACCACAACGCCGCCCTCGGTCTTTGCAAACTCATAAGCGCCCGACGTTACGTCGTTGCGCATCCGACGGTACTCTACTGTTCCCATCAAAGCAGCGAGACGGTCCCGCTCTGCCAGGGACGGCATTTCGTTCATTTCGTCTTCGTTAAACATTTTGTTTCCTTTCCGGGGATTATAATATCCCCATATACCCCAAAATCGACTTAGGGAGTAACCACTGCTTGCCCCGTTTGATTGCTCCTGGTATCGCCCCCGCCGCGCACTTATTGCGCCAACCGGACTCGGTGGTATGAGTCATCTCAGCCACCTGGACCGGGGTCAGCCACTCATCGGCTGGCGAGAGAGCGCACTTTGCCAGCCAAATGTGGAGCGCTAGTGCATCGCGCTCCTGAACGCGCTCAGTTAGCCATTGCATATCATCTGGCGTGTAAAACGCCAAGTTCGGATCGGCTTGAGTAAAGCCGACGAGCGTATCGTGCAGCGAGATCAGTAGTTGCTCAATCTCCGATTCGGTCCACGCTGGGTGAATAATCTTTTGCGCAACCGCCCAGGCGTGCCACCCTTTAGCATCCGGGTGTAACTTTTGCCATTCGGGAGTGTTGGCCGCCCGAACAGCAGCGGCCAATCGGTTGAGGTGCTCATCGGTAAAAATCTCGTGAAACTTAAACATTTTGCCACAAAGCCTCCATGATCTCGTGGAAATACTTGAACAGGAAATCTCCACCCCAGATACGCTGTCCGGTCTTTAAGTCTATGTAAAAAGCGTAGGTCCCTCGCGCGTTGACGTAAAGACGTTCCGCGTCATTTTTCGACCAATATCTGGTCGATACTTTCATCCCGCTCTTGGTCTGAGCGGTTTTGTCGCCCTGAGCCTTGAGCCAATCGAGCACCGCCTGGCTGATAGGGCGCTCTTCGTTGGCCTCACTTAGTTCGGTCGAGACTTGTTTGAACTCCATCTGCACTCCTTTATGGTATATCTGGACCGCCAAGTTGGCGGTAGAGGTCCATAACATCAGTTGAGTACGTTTTGCTAAAAACTAATCCAGTAAAAACTTCGGCGATCAACTCCTTATAACTAACCGCCGCGTAGCGGCTAACCTGCTCAGTGGCGATAGTTTGCCAGTCGGGGCGAATACTTGTTGGGCGATATGTAAACTCATGTAAAAAATGAGCGATTTCGTGAACGAGAATGTGGAGCGGGTCGTTGGTTGAAAACCAACGATTTGAGTAATCCTTAGCCGTTTCGGCGGCAATGGTTTCAACGCTCATGCTCGTGTTGATATAAATTGCACTCGTCATTGTGCTGTAAGAGGCGTAATCCCCCTCAGCACCTAAACGCTCACTTTTAAATTGGATGTTGACTGCGATACCCTTGGTGGTCAGGGTTTCAAGAGCTTTGTTGATCCAGTTGGTGTATTCTTGAGTGAGCGGTTCGTTAAACATTACCTTTTCCCTTAGCTGTATCGCTAACCTTATACCTTTATTATATAGCGTTATCGCTAAGGTGTCAAGCAAGTCATCCCCCTAAAAACTGGGGGTATCGGCCAATAAATACCCTTTGGCATTTGCGTGATCGAAATGCCGCGAACGCTAAAGGGGGCTATCGTCTTTTAGGCGGCGGCGCGTCCATCACGCCCAGCTTGAAGGCCATCACTTCCGAACGAGGAATTGAAACAACTAAATACCAGCGCATATCCTACGCCCCTCCATTAGGATTAAAACCGCACATCGGGCAATGATCACTGTCTTGCCGGAATGTATACCCTGCATCGACCAACATATCACCCACTGCTGTATCAAACGCTTTGGCTATCAGTTGAAGGATATGTAATGACGGATCGGAATGCCTGTTCTCGGTATTTGAGATATGCGTTTTTGACACACCTGAACGCCGCGCCAATTCGTCCATTGACCAATTGCGTGATTGACGTTGTGTTTTGATATATATTCCAATATCCATCTACTACGCCCCTCCTGCCACCTTCTTATTGCGCAGCACCATCAACGCCAGCCGCGCCAAGCTCTCGGCGGATCGGCCATCAACGCTATATGAATTGCGTATAAAATTACCACTCCAATCCTGAAAAGACACGGACTCGCGCATAAAGGTTAAGTCCCAGTCTGCCAGTGAGGGAGTATTTAATTTGTCAAGCAGACTAAGGCATAATTCGAGTGCCGCGCCCGCATCGTTGGCCCAGTCAGGCAACCATCGACTGGAATAAGCGTCGTCAGGTGTTGCGTAGGCTTCAGTCATATCCCAAAACTTAGCCCACTGCTCAGCCGTGTATTCATGCGCGGGCGGCTTCATAACCACAAAACGTCCATATCGTCCATTGCCCTCATAGAGCTTGTATCCCAGCCGATCCGCAATCGCGCGGTTCAACTCGCATCCTGATAGTTGGTCAGTCATCGAACATCCTTTCTTCTTATTTCAATTTCCGCCGAATTTTGCAATAACGCGATCCGTTATTGCAATTGTTGCAATAGTGGCTCTTCGTACTCACCGCCCCGTATTGCCCGCCTTATCGCGCCCCGCACAATGGCGTCCGTGCTATCCTCAAGGCAATGCTGCGAATACGCCTCATTGTGCAGCCGCCACGCCTTGAGGCTGGGGAATGCCGCCTCGAAGTTCATATCGAGCCAATAGCGCGACCCATTCCAGCGGATGACCAGCGTGGGGTAGTCGCGCCAGTCGATATAGACGCCGTAGCGGGCGATCCGAATACGAATAGGTAGTTTCATTCCGCTGTTCCAGTTGGATTACTTAACACACTCGCGTCTTCCAGCATCCTCATGATGCCCTCGAAGTCACCTATCACGCCTAACTCAAATACGCCCAACGGCGTAGCCACACTCATCGAGGAGATTGCCAAGTCCGGTTTCGGTACATCAGCGCGGATAAAGGACAGCACGTTCACTAGCGGATTGTCGATCCACCGTGTGCCCTTACGCGCGTTGATGTTATCCCATAATTCAGCATAAACATCTCGCGCCGTTTCCGCTGCTTGAAACCTGCCAGCGGCTATGGGGACGCAACCCTACCCAAGCTGGTAGTAAATAGATCATGATTAGCCTTTGCGCGCGAACGCGGATTCGGTATACTAATCTTCCTGCCGTGCGTGGGGTTCATGCACGATCCGCAATACCCACCCTTCACTGTCGCAGTAACTTACGTCTGTCCATTGCCCGCAGTGATCGCAAAATACACGCTTGGCAAAGCCGTGCTGATTAGCCCATAGATACGTGGAGTTATGGACCGTCGCGCCACAGTCGCATGTATACACATTGCTGTTTTTCTGCCAACGTGGATCAATTTCCATGATTACTTACCTTTTCTGCCCGGCTTGCCTAGATGATCGATACGATACTGCTCAATTGCCCGCGCGCTGATCTGCCAGTCGCGCCCGACTTTACGCGCCTTGAGTGTGCCGCGCTTAATGGCCTTGATTATCCCCTGGCGGCTGATACCAAGTTGATCAGCCGCCTGCTGCGTGGTAAAGGTTGGCATATTATTGCGCCTCGATTCGCGCCGCGTCGATTAGTGGAAAGCGGCGGTAGAGAATAACCACACGACCATCGGTTGCTTGTTTCCACTGGGCCACAGTGCGCCATTTCAACAGCGGAGGATGTGGCGCATACATGGTTCGCTCAACATCATCGCCGTAAACATTCCACTCGTGTCCATACTCTGCATCTTCGTTCGACTCGATAATATCATCGGTCTTGATCCAATATGAAGAAGAGAGATAGTTGCCGCTGAGAATTTCAACATATGCCTTACCGGGTTTAGCTTCATATTCCATGATGTGCACCCGTCGCAGGTCTGGCAGTAATCCAGTTGTGACAGTACATTTATCGCCACGGAATAAGCGCGCGTTTGTCACATGAGGATTGTGTATTGTCAGTCCGAATGCCTTAATTACTTTTTGCTCCATTGCCTGAACTCCTGATTGCTGTCTAATCTATGATTTAATTGTATCGCATGTTAGACATTTGTCAAGCAAGTCATACATCCAGTTTTTAGGGGTAAAGTCAACCAAACCGAATCGCGGTTATCGTACTAAGACTTTCGCTCCGCCTGGGCTTTAATCGCCTCAAGCGCCAGTCGTGCCAGATTTGCCAGCGCCTCGGCATTCCTGCCGTCAACGCCAAGTGAGTCCGAGATATAAGGACCATTACCACACCAACGCGAGAATGACACCGATCCTAACCCGATCTCCATATACCACTGATTGTTTTCAAGCACGTTCAGCTTGTCAAGGCAATCCAGGCACAGGAGATAGGCCGCGCCCGCATCGTGCTCCCAATCTGGTGCATGATCCCACAATGCGTTTTCAGCGAACGGATTAGTTGGCCGAAACCGGGGTAGATACGAGTCGGGTGTTTCAAATACGGTGCCATCTGGACGCACAAGAACCAACCAGTCCATATCCCCCGAATGGCTCAGTTTACGCACCTCTACGCGCCACCCAAGCGCCTCGGCAATCGCGCGGTTCAGCGCCATACCTGTTGGTTGTTCGGCCATCAGTCCCTTACCCTCCCCGGCGGCCCCGCGCCGCCATGCTCGTGCATTCGTTTTTGCCATTTCCGCCGTCTCTTGCCCCTGGCTTACCATGCCCGCGATAATATCTAATGCGTCAAGCATCGTTTCCCGGCTGCGCTGTGCGGGCAGACTGCCGATGTAGACCAACGCCGGATTGAGATCAGCCGGTATACGTCCAGAGACAGGGATCAGGGCGTTACTCATTTAACAACCTCGAAGGTCAGCACCCACACCAGCGGGTTATCTTCCCATCGCGTGCCCTTTGTTTTATTGATGCTCCGCCATAACTGCTGATACCATGTGATCGGCATGTTCGGCACGAGGTTATCAATAACGGTAAGTCCTGGTCTGTACCCTTCGGCGCGCGCGTCGTCCTCGCTGATGTCTTGTAATCGCTCTTGTCGGATTGCTGTAATGCGAATACGCAGCGGCTGCCCAACTTCATTTTGCATCCAATCATTAGGGTGCGATTTGCCGTCTGCGATAAACAGATCGTTCTTTGCCTGCTTCCATAAAGCGTCCGACTGAATAGCGATAAGGTGATCATGCTGGTTTGATGTTACATAGATTGCAGGACGACCGCGCCCCGGAACAACGGTGTAAACCTTGCCGTATTGCCATTTAAGCCGCCCGTTTCTTTTGACGGCAAAGATCGGAGCATCATCGAAATGGCCCGTTCCATCATAGTACGGTATGCCGTATTCAATTTCTTCGCCCGATTTTACAACGCGCCGTGTCTGTGTCTTTTTGCCATCGAATATTTCTTGCCATTGTTTGAATATCATCGTTACCTCATCTCCTATTCTCTGCTATCAACTACCCCGCCCCGTGCGCCCATGCCGCCGGGTTCATGTCCGCTGGCAAGGATGCCGAGCGCGGGGTTAGGGCGTTAGGGTTGGTCATGATGCGTTCACAATATCGATTACGCCATCACCCTGACAGATCGGGCAAATCTCGAATTCGTCTTCGGCGTAATTAACCCAGTCTGCGTTAAATTCAGCACTGTCAACAAAACCTTCGCCGTGACATGCATCACAAATAAACTGGATAGCGCGTCCGCAATCCTGGCAATACAAAACGCCTTCGTCCTCATCTGACCATGATGTATGCTCGTGTTCGCACATTTGATACTTTTCTCCTGGTTTTCATACACCCTACTCAATAGATTGCTTTTCACAATAGTGCTATGTCCTACAATGATCGCCGCACAATTCCGGCGCGATCTGATACTTCAAAAACGGCCTTTCGCGCAGCGGCTTGCATGATGGATGCAGATAAGCATCGTGCTTTAGCTTTCGCGCAATCTTTGTTTTTGCGGCAGGCGACCTTAACCAGTCGTCAAAAGTACATGCCATTTCAAAAACCGCAGGGTAATTGTCAGCAATATCAATCCAGAAATCAGCATCATGAAACGGGCAAATAATACACGACGATTTACGTGGCACTCTTAGACCGTGCGATTTAAGCCACTGGATACAGTCGGATCGTTTCATCCGGCGTTCGATAAGCGGATATACCGCCCGCTGCCACTTCGCGCCGCGATTGCGTCCAGCCCGCCCAAACTCATCAAGCGAGATACCAAACCACTCTTCGATATAAACTTGACGACTAACTCGCCTGGATACTACGCCGTTTTTATCGGTGATCCGTTTGGCGTGTTCTTGCTTTACAAGCCAATCAAGGGTATATCCTGTTGTTGGTTCAATCTTATATTCTGAGGTACATTGCCGCCGCAACTTCCCAATGGTTCCGGTTTTAGGATCTAATGTGTACAATGGCATTGTGGCGAATCTTTCGCCAGGAAGCATTGAATCCAGCATGATCCCCTGCGTGGACTTCATAGAGACGATCAGCGGAATGTTAATACTCGCCAGCCGTCCGGCTAAATACCAGACCTGCTCGTACACCCAGGGTGGTTCATTGCCGGTATCAGCAAATAGTACCGCGTCAACGCGAGTTAGATCGCCTTCAACGATCATCTCTGCCATTGTGCTCGATTGGATACCAGCGCCCAAGTGCAGGAACCGACCCACACACAGCCGATCCGGTATCGGTGCGGGATTAATCGCCGGGATATACTCGTAAACATCGAAGAGGGTTAGCTGTGTTGTTGCGACCATTGACTGCCTCAAGATAGGTTAACCGAATGGCACATATAGAAAACTGGCTTATCGATACGCCTCATCTGAGAGTGTAACCCGGTGGTTGCGGTGGTGGCGTTGGCTCTGGGGGTTCTCCATTCAGCGCAAACCGCAGATCGCAGTTACAAATCCCGGCCTCGTGATCGCAGCCGTCGAATTCCTCATTAATACGCAGCGTGAAGGCTTCTAGTGTAGCCTCAAGAGTCGTCGCGCCTGCGAACGTCTCAAGTGCGGTATATTCGTCACGCGCTTTGACCGCCAGATCAATCAATGCTTTACGATCCAGGTTGTTGATCAACCAATCGATCATCGTGTCAAGACGGCCTTCAACAATCTTGCTATTGGTATCGTTGTATGCTTGCATGTCTTTTATCTCCTGGACTAAATCGCGGTAGGCGTGACAGACTTCAACGGGTGCTTTCTTGTTGATTAAGTACGCTTCAAGTACATCTCTGCGAACCATCTCCCCTACTCCTTCGGTCTGCCGGGCTTGCTCTCGCGCCGCGCACGTTCGCACAGCGCGCTAATGAGCCAGTCTTGCAACGTGTCATACCAGGGCATATCGGTATTGTCGAGTTCTTTCATCAGGTTGCGCGTCCGAACCGCTGCCAATATCCAGCCGCCCAACTGATCGGCGTCTAACCTGTAGATAACTGGTAGCTCCTGCCCGTATTTCAGCGATTGCGGCGCTTCCAATGTTATATCCATAATGTTCCTGCTCCTTATAACCCAAAGCGCTCACTCCATGCGGTTGCCAGTGTGCTTGTCTAGAGTCCACCGGAGATCGCATCATGGAATGAGCGCTTTAGCGACAACAAAAAATCCCCGTGATGTGAACTCTAGACAACTACAAGTATAAACGATTCCCCCTCGAAAGTCAAGCAAGTCAACTATCCATAACTGGGCTTAGAGTTGGCGATATGGGGCGGTCAATGCCGCTCCTGGTTGCTACGCGCCCTCTTCGTTCGCCGTCTCGTTTTCAGCACACTTACTCAGCACTTGGTTGCACAGATGCACAGAACAACTTGGCTGGTGCTCGATCTGTGCAATGTCTGGTAGCGTTGGAATGTTGCTCCAAACTGACATACCGCACCCCAGCATTGATATGCCCACGTGTCACCCTTGATGTTCAGGTTGTATTGGTGGGACAGCAAGAGCTTTAACACGATCTTAAGCGCCGCGTTTTCTAATAGTGCTTGTTCAGCGTTCATAATATCCCTCTCCACTGTACGCCCGTGTATATAGGAGAAACATAAGAAATACGCCCTCGCCCTACCCCGTTTTTTCCATCGGTTCGCGCTCGAAGTCCGGCGCGTACACCTTCAACAGCCGTTTCGCTTCGCGCGTGCGCGGACCGGGCGTCTCCCCGAACAGCCCGTACCGCGCCAGGAGCGCCAGCGCGAACATCACCAGCAACACACGCCAATTACGTAGTAGTGTCATCCCACCCTCCCCCTCTACCCGTCAAATCCGTCAACGGCTGGAAATTCTGAGCGCCGATGTTCCCACTTCAGGTTGCCCTTGAAAAATATCGGCGTTTTATTTTCGGCGGCATACTTCAGAATACTCGTTACCCAAAAGGCGTCGGGCTGGTACGTTTTTGTGCCATTACTGGCTGCGCCAATCACCATCCAATCTATTAGCTTCGCGCTGGGGATATTACGAAGCGTCGGCACCACGTCAAAGCTTAACGGTTCCAAACTCAGCCAGATAATGTTCGGTAGTGCGTGCACGAAAATCAAGTCGAGAAGCGCCTTGATAGTCCGTTCAAACATGCGCTTCTGAACGCGCGCACTAAGTGGCTTATTCCACATTATAGACGGCGGCACGCTTGCCCCTAGCCACACGTTGGGCGGCATAACGTTCGCAAACTTAGCGATCCGAACCGGGTTTTTCGTCAGGAGTTGGAACTGATGCCAATGCGCCCGGCGGCAAGCGTCCAGAACAGCGTAAACTTGCTCGTCTGGAATCCAGCGACCGAATACATCAGTCATTGATCCAAGAAATATCCGCGCGGGCTGCTTGACTTTTAACGGATCATTCAAGCGTTCCGGGTAGAAATGGTGTGCGGTAAAGCCGCCTGGATATGCCTTCATCGCTACGCCTTCGGCTACCGACTTGGCGTAACATTGCGCGCTGCTGTTATCTGGCATGTTCCATTCACAACCATGAAGGCACCCCGTGATCGGGTTATGCGTCCAGTCTGTCCATTCGATCTTGTCGTTGACTTTTACGCCGTCAACCATCTTGAATTGTTTATTCATCGCCCTACCCAGCCCGCCGCAGCCCAATAGGTATGATCGGCTGCGTGTCCTGAGACGTGTCCAACACGCCATCCAGGTAATTCGCCAACTGTTTATTCGACACCGCGCCCCGCACGTACTCTACCGCTGCCGTAAGTTTGGCGTTGCGGTTTGCGAGATAGCGGTTCTGCGCTTCAAGATAGGCGATCTTGTCGTGGATATTCAACCCGTTATCTTTCATCTCCATATCTCCATTTCATCTAGGGGCGACAGTCGCCCGCCGCCCCGCTGTGTCGTGTGTTAGCTGGCCTTGCCCTGTGGCTTGGCTGCGTAGTGGGCCTGGATAGCGGCCCACGCTGGGGCGATCTGGATACCAGCCTTGTATAGATCGCCCCACGAAATATCTTTATCACCAATCAGCCCGGCCTCGAATAATGCTAACCGGAGCGTATTGGCAGCGTGTTCAAAGTTCTTGATCCCAACCCCAGCTTTTGGTAGCCAGTTGCCAAACGTTGTCCATGAACCAGCCGTGATCGGCGTAATGTCTGACGACGGATCGTACTCGTCCCCGCTGGCACCTGTCGGCACAGTCATCAATTCTTGTGATGCCGCTGGCGTTTCTTTCACCGCATCCCGTTCCGACGGTTCGTCATTGGCGCTGCGTTCGGCGCGGGTTACGGGCCTCTCCGGTTGCGGCACGGGCGGTTCATCGCGCCCGATAATGCGCGCCGCATCGGACTTGCTGGCTGGCACGGATGGTGCGCCGCCGAACTGCTGGCGATACCACCGGGCAAACTTTTCAAGCGCCTCTTGCTTGGCTTGTTCTTGCACTTTTCGGGCGGCACGTTTAGTTTCACCTGAGTCCTCTTTTTTGAACGCCGCCCACTTAGTGCTAATACGTGGCGCGGTTTTAAGATATAACCCAACACCAAATAGCCGCGCGCCGCGCTTTAGGGCATCCGTCGCTGCGCCCTTTTCTGCATCACCCGTCATCTTGCCGCCGTCTTTGCGAGACTGCCCATCACCTACGCAGTCGCGCGAAACACCATTAACTGTCAGTGTGCCGTAAACTGTGGCGAAGTCCGCGCCGATGCGTTTGTCTGTAATAGCCCACGTCCAACTGGGATCAACTTCGTCAAGCCGTTCTTTAACCGGGTCCTCCTCCGTATAAACCAACCAGAACGCCCAGTCGTCACCGCTTTCAGCTACGCGCAGTTCGTGTCCCTCTTCCAAAGGTAGCGGAGCTTTCAACTTCTCATTATCTTCGCGTGTAAGTGCCATTACATCACCCCCATACGGCTGACAAGATAATCCAGCCAGTTAGTATCGTCCGAACCTGCTACGCCACGAGGTTGATCGACGCTAGACATATAGAGCCGTACTGAGATCGGATCATCACGATCAAAGTAGTGGCGTTCTAGCCATTCCTCAGTATGTGTAGCCCAAAAACTGATGAATAGAGCGCGCGCTTGCCCCGCGTCATTTGCGTATACAATACGATCTGAGGGCATGGTATCAGTGATACGGGTAGTACCAACCTGATCCAACAGAATTTCAACATCCCCGCCATCCACAATATAAGCGTTCATGGTTCTCCTCTATGCCGCTTCTGCCAGCGTCACCACTGGCGTAACCGTTACCGCCTGCTTCGCGCCCAATCGGGCCAGCGCTGCGCGTTCCCACGCCGCTACTTCTGTGCGCAGTTCTGCTTCACGCTGCTGGCGATACCGTGTCTGGTGTTTATCCAATGCGCGGTTTAGTGCTTTCAACCATTCCACCTTCGGCGCTGCTTCATGGCGCGGCCAGCGTCCGGCACACCAGTCCATCGTCATGTTGTGCGCCAGCTTTACCGAGTGCTTCAGACGAGTATCCATCGTGTGCGCGGCGTAACCCTCAACCGCGCGCGCCTCGAAGTCGTGCCAATATGCCTCCGCGTCCTGCTCCACCTTGCGGGCCATTGGTAGCGCCTCATACGCGGCCTGATCGGCCAACCCAACGAGATACTCTTCGTCACGCAGTCCGTCGTCGCCTGCAAACAGGCCGCTAACACGAACCGCCGCGAGTGAAACACGCCCCCAGGCGTTCATGCTGCCACCACCATGTCATCAATAAACGCCTCGATATTGTGCGCCCATTGAACCAGCGTGTCAGCGCCCAGGTCCGCTACTTTCAGCGCGCCCAGCAGCGGCTTGTAGCTTGGCGTGTCGTGCAACACAGCATACACTTGCGCGGCATACCCGCCGTATACGTCAGCAAGACTTTCGATCCACCACGCGCCTAACCCGCTCGTGCGGGTATACATGGCGCGGGTATCGCGGGCCATAAGAGCGAACGCGCTGGACATATAGTCCAGTGAGTCAATAATCACATCCGAGTCATACGCGCTGGCGTGAATCGTTTTAATCTGCGCAGTAAATTCTTCGCGAAGCGCCTGAAGTTCGGCGTCAAAGGCTGTTGTTAGTTGTTGGTTCATCTCGAATCCTTGTTATAATGTTTTTAGCGCCGCGTGTTATTTCTACCAGGGCGATCCACCTTCCGAGTTCACGCCCTGACGAAAGCCCACTCGCTTTGCTTTACATTTACGCGGCGCTTCCGTCCTTATTTGTACTGGTGCGCCGCGACCATACCATGCCGATCCCGTTGCGTTGCCAGTCTATATCTACGCGACCTTCCCACCCGTCGCCCTCTGGTTTCTGCCATCGCCCGGTGTAGGCGAGGACAATCCGTTCGCCATTGAGGAACATTACGCTGTTGGAACACTCGGCAAGCGGGATAATCTCATAAACTTCCTGAATATTTCCGCGCTCCTCAATTACTTCATATTGCTTCTTTAATGCCATCGTAAACTCTCCTAAGTGGCCTAAACGAACTAACTAGCTATCTGGTCAGCCGGGAACAACACCGTTACTTTCTCTTCTTTGCGCTTATCGTTTGGGGTTGCCGCGCGCGCCGCCTCGATGGGCGTTACGCCAAATGAAACACCCCGCAAGCGCATGATCAATATACACCATATCGGCTTACCACCCTTGTCGTTGCGCTTCTCTCGCGGTAATGAAACGGCGCGTAGAATGTCGGCGGCGTTCTGGTTCACCCAGTCAGTGGGGAGATATTTCACGGCGGCGCGCAACACGGCAATATCCAGCTTGTCGTTCGGCAGTGCCAGCGCTTCCAACTGCCCCTCGAATCCAGGGACGTTCTCAATGGCCTCTGCGACTTCGGGCGCGGGTGTATTTTTCTTGGCTTCAATCAGTTTCCATAGTCCCTGTATGGCTAATCGCGCCTTGTCCATATCCTTGATAATGCCCTTGCCGGTCGTATCGACGTGCAGCGCGTCCAACACCTGATCAAAGGCCGTGCGCGTTTCTTTCGCCCCGGTTTCTAGGTCGCTCACCCGCTCAGACAGTCGTTCTGCGTCACTTGCCCACCCGTTGCCTTGCTGTGCAGTTTTCGCCGCGTCCGCGATCAACTCGTTACACCGGGCGGCAAGACGTTGGTTCTCAGCTTCGGTGGCGCTGCGCGCCTCGGAGAGTTCGAGGTTCACCGCCTTCAGGCTGGCGAGTTCGTGACGGCCTTCACCTAACGCAACGCGCCGCTTGGTGTTCTGGTACGCGATAACCGCCGCGCGGTATTCCCGCCGTCGCATTGCCAGCACTGCATGGCGTGACGTGATCAACGGGAGAGCAGCGGCCTTGTCGTAGGCTTGCTTGGCTTCAGTTACCGCATTAAGCAACTCTTGTAATGTTTTCATGGCGCGATCCTCTCTCTAAATAACCGTCGATATATTCCTATGCAACCGCCTATACAGCCTACAACTCTGCCTCGTATGCCGCCGCCATCGCCAACACGGTAGCGCGATACTGCGCTACCGGCGCGAGGACGCTGTTATCAATGACATACAGGATATTCGATACGGGGCGGCGGTTCGCGTCGATCAACTCGTATACCGCCTTGCCCGATACCGCCTCGATACCGGTTCGCCGTGCCTCGTGGCAGCGCAAGCCGTTCGCGCCGGAGACGGGGATATAGGCGTAGGAGGTAGTGTACTGTTCGGGCGTGCGCGGCGTGGTGTACATGGCTAGTCCGCCTCCAAAACTAACTCGATAAGTTCCAGTCGCCAGCAGCGCGCCTTTCCGTCAGTGTTAAAGGGAACCACGTAAGGATCACCCTCAGGAATCCGACATTTCCAGATTTCCTTATCACGTCGATTGCGTTTCACCCAATCCAGCGGTGCGAAGTTGATCCCGCAGGCGCAGTCCAGCGTTGGTAGGGGGTTACACTGTTCCTCAATCACGCTGCCCGGTTCGATTTTCCAGGCGTCGGGCGTGCGATAATGCACCCCGAACACTTTATAGACAATCCAGCCGCGTTCGTACACGAAGCGTTTGTGCATAAAATCAGCAGGCTTAAGGAGGCCGTTCGCGCCGCTGAGGTTCGCGCCGCTGAGGGACGCGCCGCTGAGGTTCGCGTCGCTGAGGTTCGCGCCGATGAGGTCCGCGCGGATGAGGTTCGCGCCGCTGAGGTTCGCGTCGATGAGGTCCGCGCGGCTGAGGTTCGCGTCGCTGAGGTTCGCGTCGATGAGGTTCGCGTCGCTGAGGTTCGCGTCGATGAGGTTCGCGCGGCTGAGGTTCGCGCGGATGAG
>Ga0265297_10001329_pt1 | contig 59175 bp, 25 predicted proteins | sample Munlanlwell13791_FD_192502 | JGI IMG/M metagenome (GOLD analysis project Ga0265297, IMG submission 192502) | Leachate microbial communities from a municipal landfill in Southern Ontario, Canada - Leachate well 137-91 | ecosystem: Engineered > Solid waste > Landfill > Unclassified | place... | reverse complement strand
GAGAAATTCATTCGTAATGATAATTCCATAGTTGATGTAGAGGTGAAAGCAATGCCCATTAAGTATGAAAACAAAGCTGCAGTTCAGTTAATTGTGCGTGATATATCTAAACGAAGACTGACTGAAGAATCGCTTCAGAATGAACGTTTACTACTTCGCACGGTTATTGATAATATCCCGGACCTGATATATACCAAAGACTTATCATGTAAGAAGACCCTTGCTAATCCGGCCGAAGTAGAGTTCTTAGGTGCATCATCTGAATCTGAAGTATTAGGTAAAGATGATTTTGAGTTTTACCCGAAAGAAATTGCGGAACAATTTAAATCCAACGACCTGTTGCTGCTACAAACCGGTAAGCCCGATTTTAATGCCGAGAGTTATATATTAGACAGTAAAGGGAATAAGCTGTGTGTTCTTTCTACAAGAATTCCATTGCGTGATAAGAATAATCAGATTATTGGATTATTAGGTATTGGACGAAATATTACCTCACGCAAAATAATGGAAGAGTCATTGCGCCTGAGTGAGGAACATTACCGTACGCTGGTGGAACTTATGCCCGATGGAGTATATAAGAGCACGCACGATGGGAAATTTGTAAGCGTTAATGATGCTTTGGTTAAGATGCTTGGATATGATTCGAAAGAAGAATTGATGAATATCGACATCACTAAGCACTTATATTTTGATACATCGGATCGTGATAGTTTAATTTCGGTGGATAATTCTCTGGAGATGAGTATTTATCGGTTGAAAAAGAAAGATGGTTCCGAAATTTGGGTCGAAGATCATGGTTGGTATATTCTCAATGACAAGGGTGATATATTATTCCATGAAGGAGTTATGCGTGAAGTTACAGGGAGGTTGCAATCGGAAAAGGATCTGGAGAAATCCAGGATGGAATTGAAAAATTTTGCAGCACATCTTCAAACGGTTCGTGAAGAGGAACGGTTACAGTTAGCGAATGAAATTCATGATGAAGTCGGGCAAATTCTGATAGCGATTAAAATTGATATGGGAATATTGAAACAAAAAACATTGAAAGTCATTGATAAAGCGAAATTAGAAGAAATACTACCCAAATTTGAGAATTTGTTGGGTTTGATAGATAATACCATCAATACTACCCGCAAGATTATGACAGACAACAGACAAGAGGTATTACATTTACTGGGTTTTGTTGAATCAGCTAAATTGCAGGTAAGTAATTTTCAGGAGAAATACCATATAAATTGTCGTCTTAAAAGTGAAATCACGAATCTTGATATCAATTCTCAACAATCCATAGCGTTGTTTCGAATACTTCAGGAGGCACTAAGCAATGTTGCAAAACATGCACAGGCTACAAACGTGCAGGTCAATTTAGTTGAAAAAGAAAACAAATTAGTGTTGGAAATTATTGATAATGGAATCGGATTCACCGATAAACAGGAAACGAGACGGGACGCCTTTGGCTTTATTGGTATGAAAGAGCGGGCTTTTTTGTTGGATGGTGAACTGTTTATTTCCAGTCAATCAGGGAAAGGAACAAGTATAAAAGTTGAAATTCCATATGTGACAGATAAGTAGTGCTCAATGAACGTTTTATTTTTGTGACTTTTGCTGTACTGCCTGTGTAAACATTTCAACCCGTTATTATGTGAAAAATATAATATTTAAATAGAACTGAAACTACTCCAAACTAAATCTTTGGAAGTCGAATCCGGTTAAAACAATATAAATAATTAAATCGATATCATGTTTGTTAATTTTCATAATAATACTCATTACACTCATAAAAACAGAAGGGAGTATTTAAATTTTATCTTGTTGATACTTTTCATTTTCTGTTCAACGACTCTAAAGAGTCAACATTCAGGAAAACTGAAACATACCTACAAAGTTGGATTTAGAGAACAATTTCAACCCTTTGAATTCATGAATAAATCGGGCCAACCCGATGGTTTGACAGCTGACTTACTCAGGGAAATTTCAAAGTCGACCGGTATAAAATTTGAGTTTGTTCCCATGACTTTTAAGGAATCGCTTACTGCACTGGAAAGCGGTAGCGTTGACCTGATTCCTTTGGCTTCAACTCCTGAAAGGGAAAAAGTATATGGTTTCTCTGATTCATTTTGCCAACTGACTCTGGGCCTTTTTCAAAATGAAAATAACAAAAAAAATATAAGCGTTAACTCATTAACAGGTAGTGCTATCGGATTTATTGAGGGTGATGCCTTACTCGATACTTTTGCAACCCGTACGGATTTTGAGAAACACATTGTCCTTTCAAAATTGGATGGATTCATGCATTTAAAAACCGACCAAATTGATGGTTTCTTCTGTAGCGATCAAAATGCGATTAAATTATTAAGAGGATATAATATCCCTGATATTAAGTTAGTTCAGGGGAATCTTTTTCCCCGTAAATATGCTTTTGCAACCGGCAAAGACAATCAAAAGTTCATCGGGCTGTTAAATGAAAATATTGCCAGATTAAAGGCTTCCGGGAAGCTTCAACAATTAACGGATAAATGGTTCTCGGAGAAAACATCTTCACCCGGTTGGATAAAGAGGCATGAATCACTTTTAATTACCATACTGGCTGTTTTTACAGCAATAATTATTTTTCTGATATTTTGGAACTGGCTATTACGCAGTACGGTTTTTGAAAAAACAAAATCGATTAAGGAAAGCGAAGAAAAATACCGGGGTTTGATTGATAATTCACCCGATGCCATTGCCATTTATGTTGCTGGAACAGTTGTTTTGGTAAATAACGAATGTCTCCGTTTGATGCATGCTGCTACCGCCGATGAATTGATCGGAAAAAAAGTGATTGAATTTGTTCATCCCGATTACCGGTTATTTGTTGCCGAGCGAATGAAAGCTGCAGAAAATCAACAATCAGCATTACCTGTTGCCGAAGAGAAATTTGTTCGCAATGATGGCACTTTTGTTGATGTTGATGTGAAAGCTATGTCTATTACTTTTGAGCATAAACCCGCGATACAATTAATTGTCCGCGATATTACCAAAAGAAAGGAAGCAGAGCAAATATTGATGAATAATATTTCTCTTACTGAGGCTACACTCGAATCCATTCATAACGGTATTCTGGCAGTTAGTAAACAGGGTAAAGTCGTCAAGACAAATGCGAAATTTGCTGAGATGTGGAAAATGCCGGCTGATATCCTGGCTTCCGGTGATGACAAACTGATAATGAATAGTATTCTTGATCAGTTGGTAAATCCCGGAGAATTTGTCACTAAAGTTTCAGAGTTATACTTTAAGCCCGGAGTCGAAACCTTTGACCTGATATCCTTCAAAGACGGTCGTGTCTTTGAACGTATTTCGAAACCCATGTTTCTGGATGGAGAAACAATCGGTAGAGTCTGGTCATTCCTTGATGTGACGGAACGAAACAGGATGGAAAATTTAGTGAGAAGAAACCGTCAGGAACTGCAGGAACTTTTCGATAATGCTCCGATTGGTTATCACGAAATTGATACTCTTGGTCATATTGTCCGGATAAATCAAACCGAGTGTAACCTGTTGGGTTATACTGTAGAAGAATTAATGGGACAAGATGTTTGGATGTTGAGTGCTGACGCGCCTATGTCCCATCGGGCCGTAGATGAAAAACTTGCAGGGAGTCTGATTCCTGCCGAATCCTTCGAACGTGAATTCCGAACAAAGGATGGGAGAACTGTACATGTTCTGGTTAATGACAAAATACTAAAAGATAATGAAGGTCTTATTACCGGAATTCGTACAACAATTCAGGATGTAACAGAAAGTAAAATAGCAAGGGAGACTCTTATTAATGAACGGCTATTGTTAAGGACAGTTATCGATAATATACCGGATGCAGTTTATGCCAAGGATTTAACTTTAGCAAAAACCCTGGCTAATTTAGCCGACATTCATAATATAGGAGCTAATTCTGAAATGGAAGTTTTAGGCAAAACTGATTTTGAGCTGTTCCCGCTGGAAATTGCCGAAAAGTTTTCTGAAGATGACCATCTGGTTCTAAAGACAGGAAAACCTATTTTTAGAAAGGAAGAGTTTGTAACAGATGTTAAAGGAAATATCCGCTGGTTACAAACATCAAAAGTTCCTTTGTTTGATCAGGATCATCATATTATCGGGATGGTTGGTGTAGGAAGGGATATTACCGAACAAAAGCTTGCACTTGAAACGCTTGAAAATGAGCGATTGTTGCTTCGCACAGTGATAGATAATATACCTGATCCGATATATGCCAAAGATATGGATGGGCGGAAAACGCTTGCTAACAAAGCTGAAGTAAAGCTTTTGGGTGCAAAGTCAGAATCAGACGTTTTGGGAAAAGATGATTTCGTGTTTTATTCCAAAGAGTTTGCCGAAAAATTTAAAGCTAACGATGAGTTGTTGCTGAGAACCGGTGAACCTGATTATAACAGAGAAGGTCATATAATAGATGGTAATGGGGAGAAAATGTGGATTCTTTCCTCAAAACTTCCTTTGCGAGATAAAAATAATAAGATTATCGGTTTAGTTGGTATTGGCCGAAACATTACCACCCGGAAGAAAATGGAAGAATCCCTGCGTGAGAGTGAAGAACACTATCGTACGCTGGTAGAAAGAATGCCCGATGGTGTTTATAAAAGTACGCACGATGGTCATTTTGTAAATGTCAATCCGGCCATGGTAAAATTACTTGGGTATGATTCCAGGGAGGAATTGTTAAGTATTGATATAAAAAAACAGTTGTATTTTGAAACGGCCGATCGTGAAAGTCTGGTTTTAGATCAGGAATTGGAGGAAATGGGAATTTTCAGATTAAAAAAGAAAGATGGTTCTGCTGTTTGGATAGAAGATCATGGTTGGTACAGTCTGAATGAACATGATGAAGTAGTATACCATGAAGGCGTCATGCGTGACATTACGAGCCGTTTGGAAGCAGAGCAGGCACTAAGTTATTCGAGGGAGGAACTGAAAAAATTTGCAGCTCATCTTCAGAATGTCCGCGAAGAAGAACGGTTGCAATTAGCGAATGAAATACACGACGAAATTGGTCAGATTTTGATTGCGATAAAAATTGATATGGGAATATTGAAACAAAAGACGTTAAAAGCAATTGATGTTAAACAAACGAATGATATTTTGCCTAAATTTGAAAATCTTTTGGGTTTGCTTGATAATACGATTAATACTACCCGGAAAATAATGACAGATAACAGACAGGAAGTATTACATCTATTGGGATTTATTGAAGCTGCTCAGGTTCAGGTGAATAATTTTCAGGAGAAATATCCGATTCGTTGTGAATTTGAAAACTCAGTTTCCGGTCTAGAAATTAATTCTCAACAAGGAATTGCTTTATTCCGGATACTTCAGGAAGCATTGAGTAATGTTGGGAAACATGCCAAAGCTACACAGGTAAACGTGAATCTTTTTATAAAAGACGACAAGTTAATTCTGGACATTACAGATAATGGAATAGGATTTTCCGAGAAACAAAAGGTTGATAAGAACTCATACGGACTTATTGGTATGAAAGAGCGTGCTTTTCTTTTGGGGGGAGAATTGTTTATTTCAAGTCAACCGGGCAATGGAACAAACATAAGAGTAGAAATGCCTTATAAAGAAATCTTTAATCAATCGGAAATGAACGTTACTGAGTCAATAATTGTTTGAATATTAAGAGCTAAGAATCTGACAGAAATAAAATATATAATCACACTAAAAAAATAAGCTTATGATAAAAGTATTTATTGTAGACGATCACGAAATTATACGTGAAGGACTTAAAAAGATTTTGAAAGAAGAGTCCGATTTTATCGTTGTAGGAGAAGCACAGGATGGAGTACAACTATTCGAGCTAATGCAGAAGCCCGATTTCGATTGCGATATTATGCTTTTGGATATGAATATGCCGGGTAGAAGTGGAATTGATTTATTAAGTGATTTGAAGACCATGAAGCCGGAACTTCATATCCTTGTGTTGAGCATTCATCCGGAGGATAAATTTGCCTTACGGACACTCAAAGCGGGTGCTTCAGGTTATTTGTGTAAGGATACTGCCCTCGATGAACTGGTAGTTGCTATTCGTAAGATTCATTCAAAAGGCAGGTACCTGAGCCCTACATTGGCCGAGCAACTGGCCTTCGATGTCATGCCACAACAGGATGCTCTGCCACATGAGCAGTTATCAAACCGCGAACTGGAAATCATGTTCATGCTTGCAGCGGGGAAAAAGGTAAAAGACATTGCTGCTGAACTTGTTTTAAGTATTAGCACCGTGTTCACTTACCGGGTCAGGATTTTTGAAAAATTAAAAGTAAAAAACAATGTAGAACTTACCCACTATGCGATCACCAATAAATTGATTGAATGATATTTAGGGTCTGTTTTTATAAGAACGGGATGACTTTCAGCTATTTGCAGAAAGTCATCCCGTTCTTATGTGTTATATAATAATACTTTTAATGTAAAAAAGTTCGAGTCTACTCCGATAACTAATACCTCCAAATCCCCAAATGTTAGCTATTAGTAAGTCTTTTTATTGACTTTCCTTGTCTTATTCGGATGAATAAGACCCGATCTTTCGGAGTAGACTCTAGCTTGAATTTCTTGAAAATCAGTTTTAAAGTAATCGTTACTACCCTGCATTCTGCAATAGCTACAAAGTGATTACAGTAAATATTGTAGCTAAATTACTCATTCTGATTGTCTGTTTTGAAATAGCTGAGGTTATGAAACTAAAACAACCAAAACTGTAAGTACTATCATGTACAAGGTGAAAATCAAAGTTGCTGTTTGGAACAAAGATTGCATTTTGTGTTGGTATTGATGTATTAAAGCTTTCATGATATTGGGATTTTAGAAAAATTAGTAAAATAGTATATTCAACAAACTGATTCTATTTTGATGCTTCCTGCATCTTTTGAATTTTAAAAGATACTGATCACCCGGTTTGAATTAAGAAAATAATGCAACCAGAACTACCAGTATTACCATGTATGCAGAAAACAGTAACGAAGCTGTATGAATTAATGCGTGGTGTTGGTGAATGATTGCTTTCATAATAGTAGTTTTTATTGAAATGAATACTAAAGGATTTACAGTCGGATAATCGGTTGAATTAATGACGATGTAAAGATATGAATTATTTTTTATATTGCTGATATATAGGCTTGTGTAGTGTTTTTAATTAGGCGTGTAGTAATAATTACTATGTACAACTACAGTAAAGTTTTATTCATTTGCTGATAACTGAAGCGGTAATTTTACGGATATACTATAACCGTTTGATATTTCGTTTATTCAGCTTGATTCACATTCCGACGATTCGTATGAATCTTATTCATTTGTAGTAAAAATTATCATGACTTTGCTTTCCAGATTCCTATTTTTCGGGTCAATTGTTCTGATTCTAAACCGGGAAATCATTAAATAGTAGTAGAAGCTCAGTTACTCCTAAGTAAAATACAGATACATTAACCATATTTACTATCATATTAATGTAACTTAACTATGATCTGCCTTTTTTTTCGGGATCTTCATGAATTGTTGCTTCTGGATTAGAATTCTTACCCGGTTGTATTGGATAAATTGCTATTGTTGTCCAATGTCATTTAGCTAGTGTATTATTTTGTATCCTGGTAACTATCTCGTGATTGAGACATAGAGTCTTTGTAGCATAAAAATATTAACCATCATTCACCAAAATACTAAGTTTCACAATGATTGCATTTAATCTAAGCCCTTATCAAAACAACAATGATTATTGATTTTGATCCGTTTGTTCATTTTACAGTTTCATATCAGCTTACTCAATTATCAGTATCGTTGTTTTATTTTGATGGTTCTTCATTTCAATTGCTTAATTTCGTAAAAGTGGGTGAGGTTCAATAGCCTGTAATCACACTTTGTATTACTAGAATATTTGAAATGATACTTTTACATATTAAAAAAAAACATAACATTTATCGAATTAAATAAACCGGATTATAGCAATACATTTTAACGGATTACAAACCTGTCTGCCAAATTTATTTACCGTAGGCAGAGCTAGGTACTGAGAATAAAATAAGTGGGATCACATCCGCGATAGCTTTTGGTACTCAGTGAAAAATAGCAGCATTTGTTCGTATAAAGGGCAGATACGGGAGGACGGGAGAATAAATCACAAAATCTGATGTACTGTAAAAAACGAAGGGATTTGTTGTTGTTTGTATTAATTTAAGTAACTTTGTGCAACTATTGTCAAAACACTAATATAAAAAGTATTACGGAATTATTTGAATCTTTAATCAGGAATTTTGAATTATATTTTAATATCGCTGATCACAAGTGTCCGGTTGTTGAACAATCGAATCTTTTGAAACCGCTTATAGTAAGTCATTTCAGAAAGTCTTAAAAATATTTCGATTTGAATTTTTTATTGACGCTGTCCCTGCGGATATTTACAAACCTGAATAAATAAACAAAGTGTTTGGACCAATGGATGGGGTTTAATCCTTAGTTTCGGCTATTTAGCTTTTGTAGCTTGAGGAATTTTGAAGAAAGTAACATCCTCATCTTTCACGGCATCGTCGTACAATTCGGTTTCAAATTTACTTATAAAATCGGCTTTGTATTTATTGAGGAGGATATTGGAAATTCTGTCTTTTGACATTTCGAACGGTTCCACTTGCCCGATGGTCCGGTAAGATTCTATTCGTAAGAAATAATGTTTCGTACTGTCGGAGGTCTCAATAAATTTGTTCGTAGCAATGAAATTAGCCGGATCTTCCAGTTGAAGCGGCATTTTTTTTAAAATATCGGAAAAGACCATCCACTTATCACCAAAATAATCATAACTAATGGCATTTTGAATGCTGTATTTTTCGATATTCTCCAGGGATTTTAAATTGGCGGATTGTACCCAACTGCGAACACTGCTCATTCTGGGCGCTTTTTCGGGAACAACAAGCAGTAATCCTTTGATGATATTGTCTTTCAATATTAACTGATCACTGTATTGGGTATAAAATGCCTTGAGTTCTTCATCTGTAGGTTCATTCGGCAGTCGTTGCTCAATCATTTTTTGTTGGTATTGATGGATAGTCAACGACTTGCGATAACTCTCCACCATTTCATCAATTTCAGCCTGATTGGTGACATTTCGTTTCGCGTTTTCGTACATCAATACATCCGTAACCCATTTACGGATATAACTTTTGGCAATTTCCGTGCTGTCCGAATCATTCATATGGGGCGGAATTATCTGTTGAACTTCATCCAGATACAGGAATTTCCCTTCCACTTCGAGTAAAGGTGTGCGGGTTCCATCGGCTGCTTTCCGGGCACACGAAGACAGGAGTAGGGTCAGGATAAATATCAGTAAGAAAGAACTTTAGTCATGTACACGGATTGAATAATCGTTCATAAATTGAAATGAAAACGCGAAAATAAAAGCCAAATGAAGACTTTTATTTTCGCGTAGTATTGTAATTAGTTTTGCTTAACGGTTTTCAAAACAGCCTGGTCTATAACAACCGGATATTTTGCCCGCAATGCTTTAATCCATTCTTTTTCCAAATATTCCTGATAATCGGCAGTTACCAATCCACGAACATCGGTGTAGTCTTCGGGTGTATTGTTTAGCATTTTCCCGACTAAGAAAACATAAGGATAGTCTGTGGAAGGAACCAATTTATCTTTTGTCTTGAATATCTCATTATCAACTACTTTATTGTCACCTTTGACAAATAGTCCTTTTTCAATTTTCACATATTGAATACTATCATTCAAACGGCTGGTCAGATATTTATCAATCGAATCGTTTTTTGATTTACTTACAATCGATTTGGCTGCTTTAAATGTAGCTTTGTCCTTGCACCAGATGACACGGCCTTTGTAATGTGGTTCTTTCCAGGTATAGTCAGCTTTATGCTCATTGAAATACTTCGCTAATCCTTCGGTATCCTTCGAGGCTTTTTCCCATACTTCATTATTACTTACGTCGAACAACAAAATGCCATCGTGATATTCATTCATCAGGAACCGGAAATCATCATATTTCTTTTCCAGTTGGGTATCCTCGTAAGCCATTAATTCGCTGTCAACATAGGCATTCAGTTTTTGATCAATCATTTCGGAAGCGATGCTTTCATCGGAAGTGCTGTTTTTCTTCAAATAATTGGCGAAATCGGCTTGCGAGTAATTTTTACCGGCAAAGCTGAAAAGCGGTTTATTCAATTTGGCAGCTTCTGCTATAAATGTAGAATCGCTCAACTTACGATTGGTTGCTATCGTATAAAATTCCTGCAGGTTTGGGTTAATCAGTTGATAGTTGTATTCCGCCTTTAATTTTCGTAAGAATGATTCTTTTCCAAGATTTGCACGTTCATCGCGTTTCACTCTTCGTTCCAGATCGGCTTTCACATTCTCAAATGTATCCAACCCTTTTTTGTCGAGCAACTTGATGATATGCCATCCGTAAGCTGATTGAACAGGTTTACTCACATCGCCGATATTTTTCAGGGCAAAAGCTGCCGTTTCAAATTCAGGAACCATACGTCCGGTACCAAACCAGGGTAATTCTCCTTTTTTTACAGAAGAACCTTTGTCCTGAGAGTATTTCTCAGCCAGGGTACCGAAGTCATCTCCTGCTAAAATACGTTGGTATAAGGAGTCAATCTCTGCTTTGGCTTTTTTATTTGTTGCTTCATCATCTTTGGCTGTAAATTTCATTATGTGTGCCACTAAAATCTCCCCTAAAGAATTACGACGGGCATGAACTTTAATAATATGATAACCAAAAGCCGAACGCACCACTTTTGAAAGCGAGCCTACAGCTGTATTGTATGCCATTGTCTCGAAAGGATATACAGTGCGGAATGCCGAAATATAACCAATATGACCGCCATTCTCAGCAGCCGAAGGATCTTCTGAAACTTCCTTTGCCACTTTTGTAAAATCTTCTCCCTTTTGCAAGCGTTTCATAACAGACTGTATCGTATTCCAGGCTTTCAATGTATCGGCCGGAGTAGCGTTTTGTGGTATGCGAATAAGAATATGACTCACATCGACATCTTCTTTCATTCGGTTATAAGCTTCCTGTAAAACAGCGTCATCTACTTTCGAATCCGTCAGATAGGGTTTGGTTAATTGAGAACGATATCCGGCTAATTCAGTAATAAAAGATTTTGTCGTATCAATCCCCTGGGCTTCCGCTTCTTCAACTTTTAATTTGAAGTTTACAAATAAATCAACATATTCATCCAATGTTTTTTTATCTAACGAATTGTTTGTGTTGTTTTTATTGTAGATATATTCAAATTCCGACCGAAGGACAGGTTTACTATTTATGGTCATAAGCACAGGATCGTTTGTTTGTGCTACAAGGTTGCCGGCAAAAATAAGAAATGCAAAAATTCTAATTACTGATGGTTTCATAAATTGATTTAAATGTTTATATAAACTTAGCTTAGATTTAACAGTGCTGAATCTATCGGGATTTAAACGGGATATTACTTGTTTTGTTATATAATAACTCAAAAATGCTTCGCAAAGTTATAATTTAAAATCTGAAATGAATAAAAATCGAACTGAATTTTAGTAATTATTAATCGAAAGTTAGAGGTTGTAGGATTCACTCCAAACATTATTGTCAACAAAAAATTATAATATCATATTGTTTTCAATTGATAAGTTCAGAAATTTGAAGAATATGAAAAATACTTGACTGGTATTTGAATTTTGGCTATCTTTGCAAAACTTTTATTCTACCCCTCAATATGGCACATATTTTAAACGATATTTCCAGAACATTCAGTGAATATCTATTGATTCCGGGATTAACTACCAAGGAATGTAATCCGGGAAATATTTCACTGAGGACCCCACTGGTGAAATTCAAAAAAGGGGAAACGGCTCCTATTTCACTCAACACACCTTTTGTTTCAGCTATCATGCAATCGGTTTCTGACCACAAAATGGCTATCGCACTTGCACGGAACGGAGGGCTTTCATTTATTTATGGTTCACAGGATATTGAAACACAGGTAGAAATGGTGTCCAAAGTAAAAATGTTTAAGGCAGGTTTTGTTGTGAGTAATGCCAACCTGACTCCCGAAAACACATTAAGCGATGTCATTGCATTGAAAGAAAGATCCGGACATGGTACAATCGGAGTAACTGATGATGGATCATCACAGGGTAAATTACTCGGCATAGTAACAGGACGTGATTATCGTATAACCCGTGATAATCTCGATACTAAGGTTAAAGAGTTTATGACTCCGTTTTCAAAACTGGTAACCGGTGAGTTTGGAATATCTATTGGCGAAGCCAACGATATCATTTGGGATCATAAATTAAATTGCTTACCCATCATTGATAAAGACCAAAACCTCAAGTTTTTTGTATTCCGTAAGGACTACGAAAACCACAAGGCCAATCCCAACGAACTTTCGGACGACAATATGAAACTGTTAGTGGGTGCCGGTATTAATACCCGGGATTATAAAGCGCGTGTTCCCGCGTTGCTTGAAGCCGGTGTAGATGTTATGTGTATCGATTCTTCCGATGGTTTTTCAGTTTATCAAAAAGAAACCATTGAATATATTAAAACCTCTTTTGGCGAGCATGTGAAAGTAGGTGCCGGAAATGTGGTGGACAGGGATGGATTTCTTTACCTGGCCGAAGCAGGAGCCGATTTTGTAAAAGTTGGTGTTGGTGGTGGTTCTATCTGTATTACCCGTGAGCAGAAAGGGATTGGACGGGGTCAGGCTACAGCTTTGATTGAAGTGGCTGAAGCCCGCGACGAGTATTTTCAGAAAACCGGAGTCTATGTTCCAATTTGCTCTGATGGTGGGATCGTACAGGATTATCACATGGTGCTGGCAATGGCTATGGGAGCCGACTTTCTGATGATGGGACGTTATTTTGCCCGTTTTGACGAAAGCCCGACCCGAAAACTGATGGTAAACGGTAACTACATGAAAGAGTATTGGGGCGAAGGTTCAAACCGTGCACGTAACTGGCAACGTTATGATATGGGCGGAAGTGAGAACCTGAAGTTTGAAGAAGGTGTGGACAGTTTTGTTCCTTATGCCGGAAAACTAAAAGATAACCTGGACATTACACTGGGAAAAATTAAATCAACGCTGAGCAGTTGTGGAGTTATCAATCTTGATGATTTAAAACATAATGCCAAAATCACATTGGTTTCTTCCACCAGCATCATCGAAGGTGGTGCTCACGATGTGGTGGTAAAAGATACAAGAAATACCAGTAACTAGTTCACCGGGTTTTAGAGATATAATTGAATATTAAACGGGCTGAATTTCTTTATTAAAATTCAGCCCGTTTGAATATTCTGCAGAGATTTATTCCTGAATTCGTTGTACGGAATTTATTTCTTTAATTTTTATGATATTCCGGCACAAATTATTTATTTCTTCGGTATCGTGCACGTAAATGCTGAAAAGACCAATGAAAATTCCTGCATTTGTTTCAATATTTATACTGCTGATATTTACTCCGTAACCATCGGAAATTACTTTGAGGATTTCAATTAAAATACCCTTTTTGTCAATTCCTTTGATTTCAAGCCTTTCTAAAAATGAAAGCACTTTGTGTGTAGCCCAATCTGCTGAAACGATTCGTTCTCCAAAATTGCTTTTTAGTTTGGCTCCTACCTGACATTGACGTTTATGAATAATTACCGTTTCGGAGTCATCCACGTAGCCAAATACATCGTCTCCCGGGATGGGTCGGCAACATTCGGCAATTTTATAGGTTTTGCCGGCATTTTCTTCCGTCAGTTTAATCGTCTTTTTTCGATCAATTTTAACGTCAGGAGCTACATTTGGAGTTTGTTTATTGTTGTCGGACGAACCACCGAATGGCATCCGAAGGTATTTGACAAATACATTTTGGTTTTTAGGCTTAAATGCAATTTTGCGTATTTCATTCAAATTCAAGACTCCTTTTCCAGCCTGTAAAAAGAGTTCGGTTCTTTGCGTTAAATTGTAGTAGTTTAAAATCCGGATCATATTCTCATTGTCCGGAAGTAATTTCATACCGGCCAGTAAATCTTCAATGAGTTTTTGTCCATCGGAAATAAAGGATTTTTCTTCCTTTTTAAACAATGCCTTAAGTTTGCTTTTTGCCCTTGCTGTTGTCACATAATCGAGCCATTCAACCTGTGGTGTTTGTTTTTTTGTAGTAAGAATTTCAATCTGGTCACCACTGTTGAGTTTGTAGCTGAGTGGCACCAGTTTGTGATTTACCTTTGCGCCAATACAATGATTCCCGAGGTCGGAGTGAAGTGAATAAGCAAAATCGAGTGCAGTAGCACCTTGTGCTATTGTTTTTATTTCACCTTTGGGAGTAAAAACAAATATTTCGGAAGCAAAAAGATTTAATTTAAAGGTATCCATGAAATCAATGGCGTTGGGTTCGGGATGTTCCAACATTTCCTTAATAGATTTCAACCATTTATCCAATTCCGATTCATCGGTTTCGCCGGTTTCGCCGGCTTTGTATTTCCAATGTGCAGCCAATCCTTTTTCGGCAATATCGTTCATTCGTTCGCTTCGGATCTGGACTTCAACCCATTTGCCATTCGGTCCCATAACCGTTACATGCAACGCTTCATAGCCATTGGCCTTTGGTGTACTGACCCAATCACGGATTCGTTCGGGATGCGGAGTGTATATTCCGGTGATTGCTGAATATAACATCCAACACTGATCTTTTTCAGTCATTCCGGCACGGGGTTTAAAAATGATACGCAGTGCCAGAATGTCGTACACTTCCTCGAACGGGATATTACGTATCGCCATTTTTTGGGATATGGAATATACGGATTTAATGCGTTCACGAAGTTTAAATTCATAACCCATTTCGGTCAGTTTTTTATTAATAGGCTTTGAAAACTCTTCATAAAAGATGTCTCTGGATTCTTTATCCAATTCCAACTGAGTTTCTATGGTCTGATATGTTTCGGGATGTTCGAATTTAAAACTGAGGTCTTCCAGTTCGGTTTTAATTGCAAAAAGTCCTAAACGGTGAGCCAGCGGTGCGTAAATATATTGAGTTTCGCCGGCTATTTTAAATTGTTTGGCAAGTGGCATTGAACCCAGGGTACGCATATTATGAAGGCGGTCGGCAATTTTGATCAGGATAACCCGTATATCTTCCGACATCGTAATCAATAATTTGCGAAAGTTCTCCGCTTGCAGCGATGCTTTTTCAGCAAAAACCCCACCGGATATTTTAGTTAAGCCATCGACAATCTGAGCAATTTTAGGTCCAAAAAGATTTGAAATATCTTCAACAGTATAATCGGTATCTTCCACAACATCGTGAAGGAGCGCTGAACAAATCGATGTAGACCCAAGTCCAATTTCGCGAACCACTATCCGGGCTACAGCCAGCGGATGCATAATGTATGGTTCCCCCGAACGGCGTTTGATGCCTTTATGAGCAGTTTTTGCAAAATTGAATGCTTTGGTGATAAGCTCAATTTTTTGTCGGTGGTTAGTATTACTATAATCTTCCAGTAATGCGTCAAATTCATCCTGAATTTGTTGCTCTTCCGAGATTATTTCAACTTGAGTTTGCGGCATAAAATATTAGTCAACAGTTATCGTTCAACAGTTATTTCATTTATCCTATAAAGGATATTATAAAAAAGGTTTGTGTTAATGTTCAATCTAAAAAAAAATAATTTGAATGAATTTATTTAAGTTGACTATAAAAATCAGGTTTTCCAATAATAAGTTCATTAATATACCAGGTAAAAATATTGGTAAAATTGGCTAGCAAAGGTACAAAAAAACAACTTAGTATCAATCTTAGTACCTCATTTCAAAAATTGAAAAAATAAACCCGTTTTGTTTACGGTCAATAAAACCGATAATTAAGTACCCGAAGCTACAGGATCTCCTGTTTTAAAATGACAAAGTGTTTTATAACAGGATATTTTTTTTCCTTTTACTTATCTAAAATCATCTGTCAAAAATTAATTTTCAGGAAGAATAATATCTGTAGTAAATTTGATCATTCTTCTAATATAGTAACAGATTTGGATTCCAATAGTTTTCTGCATTGGATAACAGAACTTATCAAAATCAAGCATCAAATAATTAGTTTAGCACTGAATACGAAAAATGAACCGGAGTAAAAAATGAATGTTTTATGACTTTAATTGAATAAAACCATACTATTTGGGAATACACACCTTTAAAATGTATGAGTAAATACGATAGGATATTCTGAGATATGATCCATCGGGCAGTTTAGCTCCGTCCGATTTTTCAATAACCCACCAACAATAACCCGATGTCATTTGAAGCTATCCCGTAATAATCACCGATTAACCTGTTGACCAACACGCCTCCATAGATATATGCACCGTGTCTGAATCCATTACTTTCAGCAATGGCCGAACTGATGCTGCCGGAATGACCGATTTTGAGTAAAATCGGTGCAAAGATATTACTGAGTGCCATTGAAGATGTACGACCTACCCGGGCTGAGATATTGGGAACGCAATAATGAATAATTCCATGTTTTTCAAAAATGGGATTTTGAAGCGTTCTGCATTCGGATGTCTCAAAACATCCTCCCTGGTCCACACTCAAATCGATAATGATAGCTCCGGGCTTCATTGTTTTTACCAGATCTTCTGAAACCATAAACCGTTCGGAACCATTTATGTATCTTAAGTTTCCGATAACTGCATCAGCCGAAGCCAGTGCCTTGAAAAGTACCGTGGGATGAATTACAGAGGTAAAAACCTGTTGACCAAGATAGTGTTGTATTTTACGAAGTTTATTGATATCGTGATCGAATACTTTAACCTGTGCTCCCAATGACAATGCCGAACGGGCAGCTACAGACCCGGCAATTCCGGCACCTAAAATCAGGACTTCAGTCGGACTGAGTCCGGCGACACCACCGAGTAACAGTCCTTTTCCTCCACGTTCGTTACTCATCAGTTCGGCAGCCACTGCTAAAGCGGTATTTCCTTCAATTTCGGAAATAGAACTCACAACAGGAAAAGCTTTTTGTTCGTCCCTGATTAATTCATAGGCTATGGCGGTCATTTTTTTTTGCATCATTAGTTTGATGCATTCAACCGACAGATAACTTAGCTGTAACATGGAAAGTACGGTGGAGCGGTCGTGCATCATATTCAACTCTTCAATGGTAGGCGGAGCAATTTTGAGTATTATATCTGCTCCGTACACTTCAGCAGCATTGTCTACCATATAGGCTCCTGCTTCGCTGTATTGCAGGTCGGAATACATCATCGGTTGACCTGCTCCACGCTGAACATAAACACTGTGGCCTTCTTCGGTAACGATAGCTACACCTTCAGGTGTAAGAGCCAGACGCGTTTCAAGTGCTCCGTTTTCTTTTGGTATTCCAATCGACAAACGCGGTTGGCTCGTAATCTCGCGTAACAAGCACTCTTCCGGGAAAAGTGAACGTTGTTTTTTGGAATCAAGTTTCATCTCTGCAAGTTTTGGGATTGGCTACAAATCTAAACACTATTCTTGAATTTTGCAAATTTATTCGGTGTTATTTACTCTCTGTGTACACCTTATCTGAAGTTTTCTATTGCGAATGATCAGGTAATAACATTCGTTTTTACTCATTTCAACCCTATAAACTTTTTGTACCTTTGTATCGTTATTAAAAATATGGAAAATAAAAAACTGACAGGGCATATCGCCCTTTTTTCGGCTAATATAATTTTTGGAATGAATACACCCATTTCCAGAACTTTAATGCCCGAAATACTAAGCCCTTATACCCTGACTTTTTTTCGACTGGCAGGTGGATTAATTCTCTTCTGGATTGTATCTTTATTTCTGAAAAAGGAAAAAGTTCCGGCAAAAGATATTCTTTTATTGTTTTTTGCGTCCCTTTTTGCGTTGGTATTAAATCAATTGCCTTTTTTTGTAGGTTTATCCATGACTTCACCAATCGATGCATCCATCGTGGTGACCATGTTACCGATTGTTACCATGTTTTTGGCCGCTGTAATCATTAAAGAACCAATAACCTTGATGAAAACAATTGGGGTTTTGGTCGGGGCATCAGGTGCGCTCCTGATTGTTTTTAATAGCACAGCAGATGAAGTCGGTCATAGTAATTTTTGGGGCAATATAATTGTTTTTGGTGCAGTAACTTCTTTTGCGATTTATCTTACGGTATTCAAGAAATTGATTAGCAGGTATTCGCCGGTAACAATAATGAAATGGATGTTTTTGTTTGGAACCCTTGTGAGTTTACCATTTTGCTATAAACCTTTGATTGAAACAGATTTCAGTTTACTTACATCCGGAACTTTCTGGCGCATTGGCTATATGGTGGTTTTTGCTACTTTCTTTGGTTATTTACTGATTCCTGTCGGACAAAAAGTGCTGCGTCCGACAACATTTAGTATGTACAATTATGTCCAACCTGTCGTTGCTTCTTTGATGGCCATTTTTATCGGCATAGACACATTCGGTTACGAACAGGCTTTAGCCGCAGTTTTGGTATTTTCTGGTGTATATATCGTCACTCAAAGTAAATCAAAGGCACAACTGGATGCTGCAAAAGCGAATAAGAATCTCAACTCACCTTCCAACTAATCCTATAAATATAAGATGATCCGAAAAGGATTGTCTTATTTTTTATAACCTTCGCATTTTCCTCTGTCAGAACAAATTTTGCATCGTTTTGTTATATCTAACAATTGCTTTAAATTGACATAAATCAATCGTTTTATATAACAAATAATAAGCAAACTGTATTTTTTAGTTTGCCTATTGTAAGTATCGTAAATTAATTTTAAAATAATTACTATGGTTTTTGACGAAAACAAAGGGATGTATTTTCCAACGGAAGATATAGTAAATCAGGCTAATGTAAAAGAGTACGAAAAGTTGTACAAGTATTCAATTGAACACCGGGAAGAATTTTGGGCCGAACAGGCAGGATATCTCGAATGGTTTAAAAAATGGGATAAAGTATTGGATGATACGGATAAACCATTTTATAAATGGTTTCAGGGAGGAAAGATTAATATTGTTCACAATGCCATCGACAGGCATCTGAAAACTGCAAACAGGAATAAAATTGCGGTTATTTGGGAAGGTGAAAACGGCGATGTCCGAACATTTTCTTACCACGCGCTGAATCGCGAAGTCTCAAAATTTGCCAATGTGTTGAAAAGTATGGGTGTCAAAAAAGGGGACATCGTAACCATTTACATGCCTCAGATTCCGGAACAGGTTTTTGCGATGCTTGCCTGTGCAAAAATTGGAGCTGTCCACAGTGTTGTTTATGGCGGATTTAGTAACGAAGCGCTTTCTGAAAGAATCAGAGATGCCGAAAGCAGGGTAGTGGTTACGGCAGATGGTGGTTTCAGAAGAGGTAAAATTACCGATTTAAAAGGAATTGTCAATGAAGCGGTGGTTTTATGCCCGACTGTTGAGGTTGTTATTACAGTAAAACGCACTGGTCATGACGTGTATATGGAAAATGACCGGGATTACTGGTATCACGACCTGGAATCACTACCCATTGCGAGTCCGAATTGCGAAACGGAAGAAACAGACGCAAATGACATGCTGTTTTTATTATATACCTCAGGTTCAACCGGTAAACCGAAAGGCATGATGCACAGCCACGGTGGATACAGTGTTTATACTTCGACCACCCATCGCATGGTTTTCGATATTAAACCCGAAGACCGTTTTTGGTGTGCTGCCGATCCCGGTTGGATTACAGGTCACAGTTATCTGCTTTATGCACCATTAATCAACGGATCGACAATCTTTATGTACGAAGGTGCTCCGAATCATCCGTATCCGAACCGTTGGTGGCGAATGATTGAAAAATATGGAATCAACATTCTTTATACTTCGCCCACAGCGATTCGGGGTTTAATGCGCTACGGCGATTCCTGGGTTACACGTCATGATCTAAGTTCTTTGCGTTTACTGGGATCTGTGGGTGAACCAATTAATCCCGAAGCCTGGCGTTGGTACTACAAAGTAGTCGGGGGCGAAAAATGTCCGATAATGGATACCTGGTGGCAAACCGAAACCGGTGGTTTTATGATAACCCCTTTGCCCATCATGCCACTAAAACCCGGTTCAGCATCCAAACCGTTTTTCGGAAATGAAATTTCAGTTGTAAACGAACAACATGAAGAAGTTAAGGCCGGTGAAGAAGGTGCCCTGGTGATTAAAAATGTTTGGCCCGGATTAGCTACGGGTATTTATAAAGACCCGGAAAAATTTGTTGAAACCTATTGGAAAAAATACGAAAAGGAAGGATGGTATCATCCGGGTGATTCAGCCAGAATTGATGAGGATGGATATATTTGGGTCATCGGACGAAGCGATGACGTTATAAAAGTAAGCGGTTACCGGTTGGGGACGGCTGAAATTGAGAGTGCCTTAGTAACACATCCACTCGTTGTGGAGGCAGGTGTTATTCCTTTGCCTCATAATTTAAAAGGGAATGCCATTCATGCTTTTGTGATTTTAAAAACAGGAACAGCACCTTCGCGTGAACTCGAAACCGAATTGAAAGAACATGTTGTCAAAATGATGGGACCGATCGCCAAACCCGAAGAAATCATTTTCTCTGAATCTTTACCTAAAACACGAAGTGGTAAAATCATGCGCCGTGTTTTGAAAGCCAGAGCGTTGGGTCAGGATGAAGGTGATGTGTCTACATTGGAAGAATAAATTCTTTATCCCTTTTATTGAAAAATACTGTGAAGTTGATACGTAAAAATCGTCAATTTTCACAGTGTTTTTCTTTTAAGCCACACCTGATAGGAGTTAATAATATTTTGCCAAAGGACATAGGATCCCGGCCCAATGGATGCAATCGGATTCAGGTACATTTGAGCCATCCAAATAGCCAGGATTGTATTTTTTTGACCCAATCCCTGTCCGCCGGCAACAGTATCATTGTATTGTTTGCCAATGCTTCGTCCAATCAGAAACTGACTGATACAAACTATTAATGCTGCAACAGCAACCAGAATTTCGATAAAATAATTTGATTTTTCCTGCATCATCATAAACTCTACCGTTCGTCCTGTAACAACTGCTAAAGCGAAAGACCAAACATAAAATGCAAAACCGGAGTACGAACCTATTTTTTCGGTTATGGCCGGTTTTATTCTGCGGATGAGTAGCGCTAATGCAAAAGGAGCAATTAACAACAAAAATACGCGTTGACCAATAGCAATAAATGAATCGATAAATGGCAATTGCTGATAATTCCCTACAAGTGAAAATAATACCGGGGCAATTATAGCTACACACAAGTTGATAATGAGACTATAAGTGGTAACACTGGCAATGTTCCCTTTCAACATACCGGTAACCACGGGAGCAGCCGTACCGGTTGGAGCCAATACACAAACCATGGCACCTTGTGCCAGCGTAACATTAAATGGTTTGAGCACCAGAAATACGGCAATGCTTCCGGTGATTTGCACCAGAATTAACCACAAATGTGAACGTGATAACCGGATCTCACTCAACCTGAGGTTGCAATACGTGAGAAACAGCATGATAAAAATCAAATACGGGGTTATAAAAGATATAGCTCCGAATGCTTTATAAAATAGCGCACCTATTGCCATGGCAATGGGCATCATGTATGGTTTTAATTTTTTGATCATTAACTTCTCCTTTTTCAGCGTACAAAAGTACGAAGATAATTCGGTAAGGACGGATTATGGTTCACAACTTTTTGAATACAAAAAAAAGAGGTTGTCTGAAAAACAGACAGCCTCTTTTGGTCTTTAAGATTTTATTCTATTGTTTAATATACCAGTTTGAACGTATCATCAATTTGGATTTTATTGCCTCTTTGTTATCTGTATATTTTTCAGAAACTATATTTGCAAGGTACGAATTATCATCTCTGCGGATGGCAATACGCATTAAATCCTGAAAGCGATTTCCTTCAAATGCAGTTTCTAAAGCTAATTCCTTTTGTATGAGATCTTCAACATAGAGGACTGAATCAATTAGTTGGTTTTGATGTGGAATGATGTAATTTGTGTCTCCAACTAATGGATTTAAATCACCCAGTTTAGGTCCGAGTCCACGCGATCTGATACCTACATTATTATCAAAGCGAAAATTACTAAAATTCATATAAGGGGCGGTCGATCTTTCATTAAGAGGAATAACTTTTGTAGAATTCATTGTAATTGAATTAAGCCCGTTTTTAAGAACTGCAAATGCTAAATTTGGTTTTCCCAATCGATTGACAGCTTCGGCATAGCGCAAATATAATAATGAAGACCTGTAAATAACAATGCTCTGTACATTCACTGCACGTGCGTTCCAGATATATTTGTATACAATATTCTGAACTGTCGTATTTTCCGGGTTAGAAGTAGTTGTCAGAGAATTTGGAGCGACATCAATAATCGTATTTTTATTAATTATAGATTCGAGTTTTCTTAAGTCACCGGGAACTGTATTTGATATAGTATTAAAATAGGTCTGGCTATCCCAATTCTTAACAGCCTGTGCAGAAGGGGTAAATTCATATTTAAGATTCAAACTGTCAAGATCAAATGTCTGTCCGTATGTGGTAGGACATAAAATCGATGCGATAGCCTCTTGTCCACCATAATAGTATGAATCGGTCCAATATGCATAACGTCTCGTAGAAATAATATTGTTATCGAGAACCCAATAAGACTGATATGTTTTGTTAATTAAATAATTATAGTCATACATCAATTCATGGTATTCCGTTGCAGCTTCTTGATAACGATTGGTCCACAGATAAAGGTCTCCCAGTAAGAACCGAATAGGAAATGTTTGTTCAATTCCGGGAAAAATATTCGGAGCCAACACATCTTTCCATGGTTGAATATCTGCAATCAACGAATCAGCTAATTCATTGAAAGTAAGATCAGGATAATTATTTATTTCCTCACCATCTGCCATAGATAATATCGGCTTTTGGTAGTATTTTGCCGAACCGAAATTCAGAGCAATCTGCATGTATGTCCATGCACGTATACCCTTCGCAGCAGCATAATAACGATACATTACCTTTTGTCCATTAATTACTGTTGCCGTATCAATATTATGAATTAAATAATTACAATTATTTATGACTGCATAATAGTCCTTTATATTTGCATACTTATTGGTCTTTGATATATTGAAATCGTTAATTTCCCTCAAATCTAAATTGGAGTTTTCTGTGACATCCAATAAATCTCCTCTTAATTCTCCTAATAAAACATAACTATCCGCTAATTTTTGAAGCTGTGAGTAGATCCCCATCATGGAATAAATTGAATCATTAGGCGAAGACAAACGATAATCCTGTTCGAATGTCACCCTTCCGGAATCCACGTTTAAAAGATCATCACAACTCACCAATCCAATTGAAGCTATAATGGCTAATATTAGTATATTGCAGATTTTTTTCATATCATAAATTTGTTTATTATTAAACATTTAAAACTTGTTTGTATGCTTTCAATTTAGAGACTAAACTTAAACCCGATATAATAACTTTTGCTCAAAGGAATTAACCCATTGTCAATTCCTTGATATAGGACAGAGTTTCGGGTTGAAAATTCAGGATCTGAACCCAGATATTTCGTAAAAGTAAGCAAATTATTAGCCGAAATCCAGATGTTAATCCCTTCTATAAAATTGCTTTTCAGAGGCAAATTATAAGATAAAGTCAGATTTTTCAGTTTTAAATAAGATCCATCTTCAATCCAGCGATCTGAAAAACGGGCATTGCCCATCGGGTCACCATATGCAATTTTGGGTTGCAGGGTGTTTTGTCCTTCGGAAGTCCATCTGGAAAGCATTACCGTAGATTGATTGCTGTAGTCAAGTCCCGACTCCAATTGACTCCGTTGATAATTATACACATCGTTTCCATACGAATAAGTAAATAAAGCACTCAGAGTGAATTTATAAAATGAAATTTTACTGTTTATAGTACCATACAAATCAGGATTTGGATTTCCAATAATTTGCTTATCATTCGCATTAATAATTCCATCTTTAATTCCATTAGCATCAGGTTTGTCTACAAAACGAACATCACCTGCTCCAAAATTTGTAAATGATCCGTTTTGGTTTTGAATTTTTAAATTTTCAGCTAAGGCTGCTGCCTGGGTTGCATAAACTCCATTTGTTTTATAACCGTAGAATACGGCGGCCGGTTGTCCTACTTCAGTTAGAACCTCCCCGCCATAAACCTTTGTTGTGTATGCCGCACCGGGTAATGAAATAATTTCATTTACATAATGTCCAGCACTAAAACCCAATTCCCATTTCAAGGACTTCAGATTTAGTAATTTGATGTTAGCGGAGAATTCAAAACCTTTATTTGATAATTTCCCTTCATTGCTCCAATTGTAACCTAAACCGGTAACATTAGGCAGTTCTTTAAGCGTCAACAAATCCTGTGTAATGCCTGAAAAGTAATCGAATGATAATGAAAGCCTTTCGTTTAAAAGTCCAATATCAATTCCTCCATTGGCTCTTTTGGTTGTTTCCCATTGAATTTGTGGATTTGCAATATTCGAGAGTACAATTCCGTTTCCTTTATCGTAAAACCGAACAGTAGAAAAATAAGCCACCGTTCTGTAATCTTCAATACCATCGTTACCTGTTATCCCGTATCCGGCTCGTAATTTTAACTGATTAATGAAATTTACATTTTTCATAAATTTCTCTGAGCTTGCAAGCCAGGCACCATTTATTGAAGGAAAAACTCCCCAACTATGACCAAATAATGAAAAACCTCCTATTGTTTCATTCCCAAATCTGGAAGAACCATCGACCGATGTTGCTATAGAAAGAAAATACAGGTTTTTATAATTATAATCTATGTTTGCGTAATTCGATATTGATTTTGTTTTGTTATTTATACCATCAACGACCGAGAACGCTGAATTAAAACTTCCGGGAAGTGTTGTTGAGGAATTTGATCCTGAATTATGACCTTCGATATAATCCGATTCATAATAATTACTCAAATAGCGCCAACCTAATAAAAAATTCAATTGATTATTTTTGTCAAGCTGTTTCTTATAGCTTAACCGGGTGTCATCAAAAATACCAATATTTCTCATTACCTGATTCATACGTGTATTTTCGGAATATCCATATCCTTCAATAAACTGCTTTGCCGCATATAACATAGGGCTGTAATAATCCTCGGTAGTTTTATTCAGGCTAAAATCAAATTGAGAACTAAGAGTAAAATTCGGTGAAAAATGGAAAGTGGGTACACCGCTAATATTAAAACTATATTGTTTCAGCGAATTGTTTGAATAATTGATTATGCCTAAAGGGTTCCCGGTTCCCAGCTCGTCCGAATAGGCAAATTCTGATGTTCTCGAGCCGGTAGCTGTAAAGTTGTACGGACTCAGAAAAGGTGCTTTTATCATGCTGAGCCAGGTAGGGGAGGTATAGTTATTTACACCATCATCCACCAGTTGTCTGTCGATATTAGCGAAACCGATATTTAATCCCATCGTGAAAAAGGTTGATAATTTCAGATCTGCATTAAAACGTGCATTTATACGTTGTAAATCGGTTGTCTTAACTATTCCTTTTACTCCTGTATATCCCAGCGAGAAATAATACAGTGCTTTTTCATCACCTCCGTTTGCACTGATGGAATAGCTTTGACTTATACCGGTTTGGTAAGCCTCATCAAGCCATTTTGTGTTGTTATGGTAAGTATTATAGGTCGATTTTGTGGGGTCATCCTGTAAGAAAATGAATTTTGAGATATCATTGTTCGCGATTCCGGAAGTACCAATCATATCACTTTCATAAACTCTGAACTGGTCGGAATTCATAACAGGAATGTTGGTTGGTTGTGTTATAACTCCTCTTAATACATTCAGATTTATTTTAGTGACCAGACCAGTGCCTCTTTTTGTTTTAATTATTATTACTCCGTTCGAAGCCTTGCTACCATAGATTGAAGTTCCATCTTTCATTACGGTTATACTGGCTATATCAGTAACATTGATATCATTCAATGGATTTGAAAAAAAACCGGCATGCAATGATTTTATATCATAGAGGTTATTCCAGATCACTCCATCCACCACAAATAAAGGTTGTGCATTAGCGTTCAGCGAATTATATCCTCTTATAAACAATGATGAGCCTACGCCCGCAACACCGGAACGGGATATTGCTCTGACATCGCCTCCCAGTTCAGTTCCAATGAGCTCATCGGCTGAAACTGCAACGGATTGGCTGAAATCTGTTACTGCTTTTGCAGCTGGTACAAGTGTTGAGTTATTCACTGTACCCGTTAATACATCAATCTTTTGATAATAATTACTATATACATCTGAATAAAGATCAATAACTAGCGAATCCTTGTTTTGTACAGGTATTTCCCTGTTGCCATAATTATAAGCAGACACCATAAGAACCTCTTCAGGAGATGCAATATCAATAGTAAAAATTCCACTTGAATTCGTTGTCGCAGAACTCCGGTTATTTAAGGTTGTTATCTGAGCTGCATTAACGGGAAGCTTTGTATGTGCATCACGAACCAGACCCGTCACAGACTTGGAAGCTTTATTTCCAGAAACTTTATTTTCAGCCCTTACTGCAATAGCTGATAAGAGAAATACACATGCCAACATAGAGCATAGATATTTATAACTGGAAAAAGGACCATCCATTTTTAATATGTTTTTAAATTTTTTCATTCTCATACTCTTAATTTATTCAGCAAATTTATTGAACTGGTTCTAAAATGATACAATCTATACGCATATCCCGATTATAACTTACTGTTTCATTAGTCTTTACGGCGTTCTGAACTTTTAATTTGACTGATGCAACATAGGTGGATATATTGTCTGAAGTAGGAAGGTTACAATACGGAAACTCAAACTGTGTTACAAACATCTTCGTTGTCAGACGAGGATTTGTTATATTGTCAGTTACCGTTATTGCTTTATCTGCCTGTTCCTTGCCGGAAGCATCAATGTATGTTAAAAAGAAATTCACTTTGCTCGGTCTGACATCGGTGGTATCGGTTATAAATGTCGGAACAAATACACAATAAATATTGTATTTGGCAGACAAAGTGTATGGAATGTCAAATTTTACAAAGACAGGGGAAAAATTACTTGTTGCAAGATTCTTAATATAAATATATTTGTTATTGGATATATCTAAATTGGAACCTGTACTGGTACGTTGAAAAATGTCGCAATTCGATTTACTTCCTGTTTGTGTGAATGATGCGTACTCAGCTTCTACCCGTATTTCCTTTTGCCAACTGTCCACTGCTTTATATTTCAATAAATCATTCACATAAACCAAACCATTACTTACTTCGTGTTTTGTTGCACCTGCAAATAAATAATCCGGTTGATGAAATACATTCCCGATTGTTGAAACCAATGAATCATGCGAAGCAGGATTTGATATTCTTTTTCTGAATACAATATCTTTAATAATTGCCCATTGAGTTTGTAACCGTTGCAGGCCATCGCCTCCATCTGCCGGCAGAGTTTTGAAATAGGGTTTTATCCGGTTATAAGCTTCTGTCCATGCCGCATTTGTAGGTAAAATAGCCGTATAAATACTGTCCTCAGTATCAAATTTTCCAATCCTGTTAAGGATTTTATTTGTAAATGTAAATACCGAGTCATAAATAAGTTGTCCGTTTGCATCGGTCCCGATATCATTTCCACTGGCTGTTAAATCAAACTCAAGTTTGCTGTTTGAATATAAATAGTTTTTCAAAGAATCAAGTCCTTCTGTTTTACCAATAAATTCCCAGATATTTGGCAGATAGGGGACATAATTATCAATATAATGCAGAATCCCGTTTGATGTTCCAATATCAGATTTTATGAGTTTATTACCCCCAAATGTGAAATTTGTTCCATTTCCTGCAAAAATAATAAGTTTCTTTGAGAGCATAAAAATAGTTTTAGAACTTATGCCCGATGTAGGATAGGAAAAACGGGCAATGTGATTTTCAACTATTTCAGTTACTTTGTTGGTGTCATTCAGGTCTATATTTTGTAAAGCTGTGTTTACCGGAGCCCAAACTGTATAGGTCTGTGGTTTACTCAGAATGGAATCATAACCTGTTATTTTAAGCATTTGTGTGAAAATACTTAAGCTATCCTGAGTCTTGATATAGTCATACAAATTGAGGTTGCTTTTTTCTCCTGAAGCAGGTGAATAATGCGCATCCCAATTATCAGATGTGCAGGAGTAAGTTGTCACAATAAATAGCAAAACTATACTGAATATGAAATTAAAATTCTTTTTTTTCATGTTACTAAATTTTTTTAAATCAATATAATAAACTATTTTAATCTATACCTTCACTCTGAATAAGTTCGACAGGAATAAATTCAAGAAAATCGAACATAAATTGACCATCGATGACAGCCTTAACAGTAAATGAGTGTTTACCCGGTTTATCAAAAGTGTAAATTCCTAAAATTTTTCTCAAACAATGGATGTTATTTCGGGCAGATTGTTTCAAACCATAGCCCCAACCCATATCAATATAATCCTGATAACTGGATGGACCCTTCATGTAACCTCTGTTGCGCATCATCTTATCATTTTCATAACCATAAGGGTCATCTAAATTTGCTGAACTGGGTTGTACATATCCAATCATAGGATTATCAGCATTCAGTCTTAAGTCAAGTGGAATCCCGCAAGGGATGCTATCCCAGTATAATTGGGCTACACCACGGCCACCTGTTGGTTGGTATCCAAAACGAATTTCGTAAGTACCGGCCGGTATAGGAGGTGTTTTCACCGAAAAGTCATAAACACCTTTCAGATACACTTCATCTCCTTCATAATCCAGATAACCACCAAATGAGTTTAAGTAGCAAAAGCGTGTGGTTTCGGTACAGGTAAGTCCATCAATGTATCCTTTTGGAAAAACCCAGGATTGAACTTTTCCGTTCCCGCGCATATTATTATTTGTCAGTTCAGGGAAGAAGCTTGCTGCATCCATCCTTAAACGTATACTTGACATATGTGTTGAAACGTTTATATCATAAGCCAAAATTTTATCAATTTCATGATAAACACCATTTGTGGCATCATTATCAGAATTGCTTTTGACAATCTGGACAGCATCAGCGGTAGAGTTTACCATATTTATGAAATTTGCACCCGGAACCGATCTTACTATCCGTACTTCCATTAAGGTGTTTGGACACATTGTCTCAATATATTCATACATGTCATATGTTTTAATCATGTGTTGAGTGTCATAGTCATTTATGAATTTTGAATAACTCAACTGTTTGTTGATCATATGATAAGCGATGAATCTGTTCAGGCTGTTTCTCGGATTTGTAATGTCGGTAATTCCGGCATCTTCGGGGTAAACCTGATCGTAAATTTCTTTTGCTTTTGCCTTTAACTGTTCAATATTGGTAATCCCGTATTTATCTCTGTAAGTGGCATCACTTTCCATTAATAAAGTAAATCCGAATTTTCTGGATAAAGGTAATTCGTCAACAGAACCACCTCCCTGAGTAAATGGTGGCGTTAACAATGATTTATAATCTTCCCAATGATAATTTTCGTCTTTGGTTAGTAATAGTTTGTCGGTAAGCCTAGTTAATTGCAACGCCTTATAAAACAATGAAAATGTGGAGTCCTTAGCTATCGCCTCAATTGAAGTTAGTTGCGATGGATTTAATACTTCTGAAATAACGTGGATTACGCCGTTGTTTACCAGATGGTCTTTTTCAAGTAAAGACGCCGTTTTATTCACCTTAAGCACAATGTTGGATCCGATATGAACCGTATCAATGTTAATATATCTCTCATTCATACTTTGATCCGGCAAACGTCCATAATTAAACAAGTCCGAAGTAAGTATATCCCCTTTTATTATATGGTTATATACCATCATTTTAATTGTATCCAATGGATATTCATTTAACGATGTTCTGCCCTGAGAGTGATAAAATGCAAACAGAGCGTCGTTTGTTGGAGCAAAACAGGTATATTCGCCATAGGCTTTTAATAATCCCATAACCTTGGTTGTATCCAACATTCTGTTAAACTCTGAAAATTCATCGGATCTCCTTTCCAGATAGTCTCCCATCATCTCCTTCGTTTCTGTCCTGTAGACCACGATGTCTTCAACACAGGAAGATAAAGTTCCAATCAACAAGACTACAAGTAGCAGGTTGATTCGAATTAGCTTGTGACAAGCATTATAAAAAATATCTTTTATCATGGTTTTTAATTTTTTCATATTACTTTAAAGGTGTTGTATTATTCTCGTCATAAAATGGATTTTGTACCAAATTAGAGTTATTGTCAATATCAGACTTCGGTACAGGTAGATACAGTGCATTCATCACTGACATTCTGCTGTATTGAAGGATATCCCCGGTCAATTTTGGACCAACATAAGCAAGTAATGCGGAAGGTGAATTATAACGGCGTGCGAGGCGCATTAAATCAAACCATCTTTTCCCTTCGAACAGCAATTCCCGTTGTCTTTCACGAAGTATTAATTTTTCAAGATCACCCTGTGTGCTGTAATCCGAATAATCAAGGGCAGAACTTTTGGGATTCGACCTTGTGTAAGTGAGGTTCACCATATCCAGGGCTTCTTTAAAATTGGCATCTGTGGCCGAAGGTAATTCTGCCAATGCTTCTGCTTTCATCAATATGACATCCGCCAGACGGTAAACTATCCAATTGGGAGTTGTTGTTCTCCATGAATAGGTACTTTGTTCCTGTAAATTCTCAGTCCGTTGAATTCCGGCATATTTAAAAATGGAATAGATACCGGTTGCTAAACCCAGATATTGAACAATATAATCATCATACCGAATGTCTTTTTCTCCTTCTAATGTAGTTCCCTTTTTATATTTGAAAGGGCTATAATCAGATCCTTTTTCCAAAAAAACAGGGTAGCTTAATTCACCCTGAACAGACTGAAGACTAGCTCCCCATCCGTATAAATAGCGAACAGGGTTGTTGGATTGAACATTTTCATCAAACTGGAGTTCAAAAATGCTTTCAGAAGAGTTTCCCCTATAAAAGAGGTTTATATAAGTCAATTCTGTTGGAACCAACTGAAGATTCGGGTCGGCAATGACTCGATTACACATTTCAATACAATTTGCGTATTGTTGATCCCATAAATAGACATCAGCTAAAATAGAATTTATGGCAGACAGCGTAATGCGCCCTTTATTATAAACCGTACTACCATAATCAACTCTTGCATATTTTTGTGCTGAAATTAAGTCGGCAATTATATGATCCAATACCTCCCTCTCGGACGATTTTGGAACATCATAATTCTGGGTATCATCTATACTTGGTGTATCAATATAAGGTACTTCTTTGTATGTTCTTACCAAATAGAAATAGCATAGAGCCCTGATTGCCAATACCTCGGACTCCATTGTGTGTAATTTTCCGATGGTGAAATTCGGGTCGGCATTAACAACGCCCGGTGCATAGTGTAAAAATGTATTGCAATTATTTATTACAGCGTACATCGAAGCCCAGCTACAATAAGCATTTGAAGGAGTAATATTTACATCCAAAATTTTTTGCATGTCAGCACGTCCCGATGGAAATCCAATACCACTTGTCAGGTTGTCAGAACGTAATTCTCCCCATACTATCATTCGTTCCACATTTGCGTCCGTTGTCAGTCCGCGATAACAGGCTGAAAGCACAGCTTGTGCCTGGACTTCGGACTGCCAGTAATCGTCCAGTACAATTTCGCTTGGTGGTTTTACATCCAACCAGTCAGTACAACTCTCAAATCCTAAAGTAAAGAGTATAGACATTATTATAACGTATTTTCTTGCCATTTTTCTGTATTTTTATAATCCAATTGTTATTCCAAGGGTTAAATCTTTTGATCGTGGGGTTTTAGCATCATCGAAACTTGAACCTAAGTTGCCGTAACCGACTTCAGGATCTACTCCCGTATATTTTGTCAGAACAAAAATATTGTTGAATGTAAGGTACAAATTCATTTTGTTGATATTGTATTTTTTCAAATTGGCAGAAGGGACCGTGTAGTTGAAAGTAAGGTATTTAAATCTTAAAAACGAGCCATCCTCTACATACCTGTCGCTACCCAACCAGTTGAAACCATAGTTATAGAGGGCTCGGGGCATATTGGTTACATCACCATCTTTACGCCAACGCCAGTTCACAGCTGTACTTTGATTGTCATTACCATACATATTTTCGGCCCACATTCTGGCTCTGTTCACTATTTTGTTCCCATATCTGAAATTAAAAAACATATTACAGGATAGATTTTTATACCTGAAAGTCGGTCCAAAACCTCCACTAAGTAATGGATTTGTGTTTCCTAAATAAACAATATCCAGTTTATCAATACTTCCATCATGATTTATATCTTCGTATTTAGCATCTCCACCCTTGAATTCATACGTGCTGGATTTGCTTGTTGTGTTGTAAATATAAACCATAGGTATCGGTTTGCCATTTTCATCAACATTTATATTTCCACTGGCATCACGCGATACAGGAGCATCCTCATGTACACCGGCAACATATTCATCGTATTGATATACTCCCTTGTAACGGAAACCATAAATAGATCCGAATGCGTTTCCTTCCTGTATTCTTGTCAGATAAGTACCGTTGTTGTTGTCAAACTCACTGTTAATACCTGCCAAAATTCCCGGGTCCAGTTTAACGAGCGTATTCACATAGTTAGACAAATTAAATCTGAAATCGACACTAAAATCTTTAGTCTTGATAAATTTATTAGCATAGAAATTAACTTCCCAACCATTATTATCCATAATACCGGCATTCTGATAAGATAATACACCGAATCCAGAAGAGGTAGGAAGTGGTGTTTTTTCAAATAATAAATCCGTTGTCCGTTTCGAATATAAATTCAGGTCAAATACATAAGTATCATCCAAAAAGCCCAAATCACAGCCATAATTATATGAAGCAGTGGTTTCCCATTTTAAGTTGTTCAAACGGATGGATACCGGCTGTGTTGCAGCCATATCAATATACCTGTCATAATTACCATACCGACTGAAATGCAGGTATTCATATTTAGGTTGATTTCCGCTGATACCCCATCCCGGACGAAATGCCAACATACTTAGCCATTTATTTGTACTCTTCATAAAAGGTTCATCGGAAACAATCCATTTTAACGAAACGCCGGGAAAATTCCCATATTTATTTCCGTTTCCAAATTTTGTGCTCCCATCTCTTCGTAAGGTTCCATCTAAAATGTATCTCGATTTATAGGAATAATGAAAACGTCCTAATATACCTAAGGATCTCCAGTTTGAACTACTTGCTTTTATTTCATCCAAATATCCGGTAGATGAAGCATCGGCCAGGCCTTCGAGAGAATAGGTTGTAATCCCCTGACTGGAAGAACGCCCTTCAGTCGTCTGGAAGGAACCGTATAAGAGTAAACTATGATCTTTGTTTGAAAATGATGGCATCCAGGCGATATTATTATCCGTTTGTATCGTTAAACCCTCGGAATCTGAACTTCCGGACCGGTTAGCGCCTCCGTCACTCCATGAACGATTAATTACCGATTGAGGAAGAAAAGTACTGCCTTTATCGTTGTTTATATCGAACGAAACATACATACTGTAGCGCAGCATCTGTTTTTCAGGATCAAGTAAATCATATTGTAAACGGAAAGTAGGTAAGATACGATAGGACTTCAAATTATTTTTTGCCAACGTTGCCAACGCAACAGGGTTTACTAAATATTTCTGATCACCATTAAGTTGTGAAATATCAGAAATTTTATATAATTCACTCGTATTTTCTCCCTGACTGTTCTGAGCATAAACACCCACATTCGGCATTTTTTTATAGGCTATACCCAAAATAGATAATGGATGATCTTTCTTCCCATTTGCATCCCCAAATTCCATTCCATAGTTCATATTATTATCTGTATATGTGAACGAAAATTCAGAAATGAACTTAAGGCGATCTGATACAGAATACTCTAAATAAGCACGTGAAGAAATACGGCTAAGTTTTTGTCCGATAATCGTTCCGTTTTGAGTTAAAAATCCTCCGGCAACACGGTACATGGCGCGTTCTCCTCCACCTGATAATGTTATGTAGTGATCGCTAATACTCCCAACCTGAGTTACTTCTTTTACCCAATCCGTATTGTTATTGAAATTTTCGTACTCCGAGAAGGATTTATCATAATTAAATTCGTCGACATTCGAAGCGGTTCCACTTTGTTGCGGATTAAAATAAGCTTGTTTCATCAACATGGTGTAATCATCTCCCGAGAGCATTTTCATTCCTTTTGGTTGAACTGTGCCAGTGAACCGATAGGAATAGTCAATCCGTGTGGGACCCATAGCTCCTTTTTTAGTTGTAATCATCAACACACCATTTGCCCCTTTCGAACCCCAGATAGCGGAAGACGCTGCATCTTTTAATACGGAAATTTCCTGAATATCATCGGGGTTAATGCTTAGCATACTGGCATATTGTTCCTGATTGGAATTGGCAAAGTCAAAATTGGGATCGACCTGAACTTCATAAGGCACGCCATTAACAACAATAAGTGGCTGGCTGCTACCATTTATTGATGTTGTTCCACGGATACGCATGGAAGTTCCACTGCCTGGATCACCTGAATTGGAAACAATGTCCAAACCGGCAATTCTCCCTTGTAACGCCTCATCGACAGAAGAAACCTGAAGTCCTTCAAATTCCTTTGTGTCAATTGTTTGCATAGCCGTTGAAATTTCACGGGTCGGAATACTAAAACCTCCCTGCGTGTTCTTTTTTTGAGCTGTTATTACAACATTGGCAATTTCATGCGTACTTTCAGATAAAACAACATTCAAGATATGTTTTCCTTCAATTTTTTTTATTTGTTTTATATAGCCCAGATAACTAAAACTAAGTTTATTATCCGGATTTTTAATTTTTAATACAAACTGTCCGTTCATATCGGTAACGGTTCCACTTACAACCCTGTTATTTACATCTATCTCAGTGACATTCACACCAATCAATGTAAATCCATCGGCTCGTGCAGTAACCGTACCTTGTATAAGAAAATCAGCTCCTGCTTTTTGACCCATAGCTGTTATAGGAAGTAAAAGCAAAAAGAAAAGAAGGAATATTGCAAATTTTGATTTCATATTCTTTTACGTTTTTATTGAAAGGTCAATACGTTGTCTATTTGATGGATTACTGCCGTTGAAGAAGTCACAATTCGGGAAGTCGAAAATTGAGATCCTAAACTGGAACCATCAACCTCTAAAAATGCCGATGGAGATGAATTAAATATATAATCTCTTGCCATTATATTATACAAATTCGGATTTGTTGTAATGACGTGAGCAGTATTTCCTTTTTCAGTATCTAAAGTCATACTGTTAGCACTTGCATTCACTTGAATTTTGTAATATTTATTTTGATAAGTTCCAAATGAGGTTGGAATAGCATCCGTTTTAATCGTAGCGGTCTGATATAATTGGTTCGTAATGTTTTTACCTCCTACAAATACCGAATTATCCTGAAAATGGTAACGTAAAAATCTTTCCAGTTTTGATATTTCGTATTTTTTATAATTCGCATTTGTAATTTGATTTATCTGATCCCATGACATAATTAATGTATCGGCAATTGCCTGAAGTATTTTGTCGTTTTTGGGGACATAGATAGTATAATTGAAGGTGTTGAGGAATTTTACATTGCTGTCCATCCCTTTAGCTGTTGAAATAAATATTGACGGATTATTTACTCCAGAAGGAAATCCGTTACACAGGTTGAAGAATTCACTGAATTCAGGTGTTTCACTCAAAATTTTGAATACTGATTTAAACGGAGTTTGTATTGGTTTGTCAATGAGATAAGTTTTACCATTTGACTGACTATACGGACTGGTTACATGCACTTGTGTGCCCATTGCCAAATCACCACCGCCTTCAACTATCATATTTGTTCCGGTTCCATTAATCTTAATTACATTATTTCCTTTTGAGAGGTAATAAATGTCACTTAAATTATCTGCTTCTGCTTTAGTTTTATGAACAATTATGTGTGAATCTATTACATCCAACAATCTGTTTTTGATAAATTCTGCATCTGTAATTATACCAACAGAATCGGTTGCATAATTAACCGTATTAGTGGCTTTATCATATTTATACAAGGTGGCATTAACTGCTGATGTCTTTGTATTATACCAGAATTTTATTGCTGCAGGTATATTTTTACTATAAGCAACAGGATCGATATATTTCGTAAAGGCATCATCTGTGGGAACAAAAAAGCTGTAATAATTTACAAGAGAAAGTAAATAAAATTTATACAGGAAAACTCCGTTTTGGTAATTTTTTATAAACCAATCAAATACTTTCGTATCATTACTGAATAACACCGGTGCATAAACTGAAGAAAATTCATCGGGAGGGTAAACCTTATGAGTAAGAATTACGGCTCCATTAACTCCTAAATAAACATTATCAACATCTCCCTTAGCAACAGGTAGGTATGAATTCTGGGAATCCATCATTTTCCCAAAACGGCTCGGAACCGATCCCAGAACAGAAGTTCTCATATGTCTTTGCAGGAATGAAATTATGATTTTATCGGGGACATTATCCCAGGATCCATAATCCTTTAAAACACCATTGTTAAAGTATTCGGTCATTGCTGCATCAGTAGGAACAAACATGGCTGCCATATCAGATTCAAGTGCATTGGCAGTACTCGAAGTTGACTTTATGTAACTGTTCCATCCCGGATCAAAAGGTAATTGTAATTCCTGACTGATAGTTTGTCCGTTTGGATATCTGATATGTCCGGCTCCATTTTGTGCCAATGGAGAGAAGTATCCTTTTGTAAAGAGTGAATCAATTGCCGGGAGTTCAGGGTGATTAATCTGTAGCTGTTTATATCCCAGAGTACTGGCAGCATCAAAATATGGAGCAGAAAAACGATCCAATAATTTTGAAAAAATTTGGGTGTTTGGATTTGTTTTAATGTATTGTGCCATGTTAACTGGTGGAATCAATACTTTTTCAAGTAAAAATATATATCCGTTTTTGCAGGTGATATCACGTTTAATTACTTTAATCCCAAAAACATGTAGATCATTTTTTACACGGGTACTTCCGGTAAGAAAATTGAAGTCATCGTCTGAAATCTGAGCCTGATCCAACTCTTTTTGAGTAAAATGAACCAAAGGCCACGAAGTGTTATCTTTAAGAAGATATATTCCTCTTGTTTTGTATTTATCCCACAATAAACCATTCGGAAGTTGGTCTCCAAAATCATGAGGGATACTATCATATATTGAAATAGCTGTTTCCCGGCGCATGGCTGCTCCGGTTTGTAAAGTTCCATTATTGTAATTCGAAAGTTGGTCGCTTGTGTAAGCATTATTAATCATACAATAATTAAATATGATTTTTTTCTGTGCAAGTGTCAGTTGCTCATACCTTGTTACTCCCCAGGCGTTAGATTTGAAAAATTCTGTAAAAGCGGAATCGTTCGCAACAAAAAGAGTTTTACTACCTGTCTTTTTTAATGTTTCAGTGTAGCCCAATTCATCAATGAGTTTTACATAGGTTTTGTAGTTGCCGCCTGTTTGAAGATAATCATAAATGCTCGCTCCCAACCATTCGGGTTCTTTGTTGGCATATGAATTTTCATCTACACAGGAAACAAACAAAGAGCTCCCCAGTAGTATACCAACTAACAGTATAGTCAGTCGATATGACGATTCCTTAAAATATTTTTTCATTTCTATATTATATATTAAAATACATTTTTTCTGTAAGTCTGAATTTTTAATCAATCATTTAACACGTATTGATAAATAATTGAAAGGGACACTTAATTATTTACTATTCAGTACGGATGAATTTATGAATGTGTTCTTTTATTTGAAATTGTTGTTTTGAAAGAACAAAAGTATAGTTCAATCCGCAATATAAGGGCTAAAATCCATTCAAAAAGGTGGAATTTGTTCTGTTTATTTTGCTTTGTTTTACAAATTTAAAGATATGCTGAATAATATGCTGTAAATCAGGCAACAAATGTATAACTACATACTTAAAGTGTGCAATAGTTTGAAAACTGTAAAATTATAAGTAGATTGATTTTGAGACTAATAAAAGAACAAAACATATATGCCCTTTTATTTGACATAAAGGAAATGCAGCAAAGTGTATTAAAGAAGAGAGTGTTACGAGGAACACCCTCTTCTTTTTTAATTTTATGCTGCAATATTATTACCGAACAATGACCTTCGTGTTGAAGTCATTGATTTTCACAACGTATGCACCAGCATTAACTGAGATTTCAGAAGGTCTGTCGAATCTGATCTGACGACCCGAAATATCGAATAAAGATATTTTTTCTGATCCTGTCAATCCTGTAATTTCAATTTTTCCAACTGAAGATATTACTTTATACGGACTATCTTTTATCGTTTTTACTTCAGAGAAACCTTCAGCATAAGCTGCATCAAGGGCAGCAATAGTATTTGTTACATTCATAAGTGAAGTCCCAATTTCATTTTCTGTTAAAGCTCTGCTGTAAAGTCTGAAATCACTTACCAATGTTTTACGCAAATATGTATCTCCTACATAACATGAACGCCCTATCCAGTTATATGGAGTTCCAATGAATCCAGGTTTTAAAAGTGCTGCAGAAGGAAATTCTTTCATTGTCCCTGTTTTAGCTAAAAATCCATCTAAATAAATAGACCCGATGGTATCATTCTGTGTATAAGCAATATGGTGCCAGCCTCCCATAAGAGCATTTGCAGCCATTGAGACTTGAGTTTCATTTTGCCAATGTGTTGGAGTAATACATGAGTTTTGATTTTTCAAACCAACATAAAGATATGCGTTGGCATCGGTACCTGAATTCGTGGAATTAGAGAAACAGAATAACATATTACCGTTATTATTCAATAATGTATAATCTGCATCAACACGGTAATAAGCTCCATAAGTGTAATTATTAAGGTGAGGCAGAATTTCACCCATTTTAGAACCCATGTCAAAGTAACCAATACTGTCACCTAAAGCCAAAACATTAAATTTAGTGGTACTTCCCATAACTTTAATCCGGGCATCTTTTTTCACGGTACCCGTAAAATGTTTTTCAGCTGCATCAGTTACAATGCTATCATTTGAAACATTTGCAGGAGCAAAGTCGTATTTTACTAACAAGTCATTTGCAAATTGAGTACCGTCTTTTACTTTTACAGTCGCGTTAAAATCTTTCGTTACAGCCTGACCATTTTTCGATAACATGGCAGTTAATACTACATTAAAGTCATAATAATCTTGTCTGTTTACAACACCTGTAGTGCTGATAACTGTAGGATGAGTTGATTTCCATACAATGGATATCGTAGGATCTAAGGTTCCTGCTGTAGGCAAAGTAAGATTTGAAGTCACAGCACTTAAATCACCTAGAGTCAGAGCAGCTTGTTCATTTGCCAAAGCCGGTGACTTATAATCCGAATCCTGTGCGTAAGCATTGTTCAAATCATCGATTACAGTTGGAACTTTAAGCACGTTATTAATATCATCCATTGTTAATGGAATCCTGTATAATTCAAATCCATAAAGCAAGGTTTTCTTTAAATATGCATCACTGGCATAGCAAGAACGCCCCAACCAGTTAAATGGTGTTCCCGTAAAACCGGGTTTTGGCAACTGTATTGAAGGTGGAAAGGTCATGGTCCCTGTTACCAAAACGGCTCCGTCGAGATATACTGTTCCTGCTGTACCGTTTTGTACATAACAGATGTTATGCCAGCCGATTTTATCGGAAGCTTTTGCAGATGCTTTTGGAGCATTCGCTCCTTTTCCAATATACTGGTCTCCTGAATCATAACGCCCGGATGTGCAGTTTTGACTTTGGTTTTTCAAACTTCCAATAATATAGCCATTTTTATCGTTTGCTACATCAGCAGAATTTGCAAAACTCCATATAAAGTTTCCGTTTGTATTCAAATCTGTATAATCGGCTGCAATTCGGAAATAAGCACTCATGGTATAATTATTCAACGAATAAATCTGTTCACCAATGGCAGTGCCCATATCCAGATATCCGGTTCCGTTACCCAGATCCAGCACATTAAATTGTTTCGAACCGGATGCACCGATTGTTTTTATTTTTGCATCATTCATAACAGTAGCAACATAAGCACTATCGAATTCATCTTTTACAGTTGTAACACCATTATTGATTGCAATATTGGCACTGATAAAATTCCATTTAGCAACAGACTCTGCTACTACAATTGGTGCTGTAACAGTTATCGTAAATGTTTTGGTCAATGTGTAAGTTTTAGTACCTACGGTCATAGAAGCGGTAGCAGTTAAAATTACAACCTGATCGAATTTAGCTGGACGTGTTACATTTCCCAAGGTGTCACAATAAGCATTGTTAGTTGATGCCCATTTTATAGACACTCCATTGGTACCGGTAGCTAAAGTCAGATTTGATGTAACTTTAGTTAAATCACCGGCAATATCTAAAGCTCTCCACTGAGAAATCAATTCAGCAGGTGTACCGGTTAATTCTAGAATGTCGTCGGATGTTAATGCTCTGCTGTAAATACGGAAATCATCAAGCATTCCATTCAACCCCGGATCAGGCCATTGGGATTTACCGATATAATTTGTTGGAGTCGGAGCAAGCGTTGTTGCATCCAACATGGCAGGAGTAATTGTAATGGCATCATTTGTAGCAACAGGAACGCCGTTAACATACAAGGTACCTAAACCAACCCCGGATGTGTAAGCAACCGTAACTGCAACATGAACCCATTTGCCTGTAGGTAATACAGAACCGTTAATAGACTGTTCTCCTGATGTTGTTCCTGAATTATTTTTAAATGCAAAGCGGATACCACTTCCATAGGATGCGGTAAGGAACATATAATCATTTGTACTCGCACCAAAGTCAAAAATACGGGCCCATGTGGCAAGTGCATTTACATTTACCCATGTAGCAACTGTAAAATCAGTTAAAGAACCGGTTATTCCGACAGGTAATTGAATATAATCGGCAACAGTAGGCAATGAAATTGCGCTTCCATCATATCCGGGAACATCTACTGCCGCACCATAAAGTGTTCCATCTAATGCATTTCCGGATACATCAGGGACCATTCCACCTGAAACATTATCAAAAGTGTAATGTAACTTTAGACCGCTAGTTACATCAGCAAACATAAATGATGTGGTAGATAAAGCTACCAACAAGAGACATGCTTTTCCCATCTCTTTGATTTTTGAAAAGTAATTTTTTTTCTTCATGGCATTAATTTATTAAAGTTACATAATTTGTAAATTGTTCTTTACAGAACGGTTGGTTTGTTTTAAAACACGACCCAAAAAATAGATAATTAATATGTTATAGAATAAATGTGTTTTTAAGATTATTCTGCTTTGTTTCTTATAAGTGTAAATGTAACACTTGTTTTGACATTATAAAAATAATTTATTTCGTTTTTTTGAATAATTTCATATTTTGTTAATATATTTATACGGACAATATCTTATTGAAATTTGCTTGAATATTGTCCTCAATTATTAAATTTGAGAGACATTTGTTGAAAACCACTTAAATCTTCATTTGGTCTTGAATCTGTGTCATTCAAATTTATAATGCTATATTTTTATAAAATATAAGATACTATTAATCAGTAAAATGAATAAATTATCTTTGTAAAAATGAATAATGTATTTATCCTGTAATAATCAAGTGTAAAGAAAACACTTGTTTTTCTTATTGGTACTTTAAATATTATGTTGTACAACATAATATTCTATTTTATGAAAAATAACTAACAGATATGTTAAATGCGAAGTATGTGCAATTTACGTTAGATATAAATTCTTTTTCAAATTCGATTCTCACTTGTATTTTATTAGGCAAAAAAAGAATACATGGTTTTATTTAGATGAAATTCAATGTAATTTAGTTGTTTTAAAAATAAGATTTTTTTTTGAAAGTGGACAAATTCTGTCTGCTATATTTAATTAATACAGATTGTGTTTTTATAAGGACTAAGAGTTTAATTTAGTTAACCTTTTTCCCCCACAATGACCATCCGGCAACATTTAATCCCGTATATACTATGGTTGGGACCCGTGGGGATGCTTCCCAGTCAAGTTCACGTTGTACTTTGAGTTTTACACTTCCAATTGTGAGCGTTTTTGTATCTGCATTATAGGTCCATTTTCCGGTTAAAGCTCCAGTTGCAGTATAATTTGCTAATAATGTTAATGTTACAGAGGTTTGCTGAACACCTGCCTGATACTTCAATGTGATATGTTCCCAGTTTCCAATTAAATCATTATCAGTAATAATCGTTTGAGGAACACCTGCGTAACGTTCCGGTAATACAACAGGCCAACCATCATCGGTCCAAAGTATTTTTCGAACATGACCCATCATGATAGCGTTACTGTAAGCATTTCCACCTGTATTTGCCGGTAAGCGTCCCTGCGAACAATAATACCACTCTTGGGTGTCGGGATTTTGAAAAACACAGCAGTGCGATATCCCAACCCATCCCGAATGATTATTGAATTTATAGGGATGGGTTATTATCGGGTAACATTCTGCTCCGGTTGTAATATTTGCATTATTATATCCCAGAAATGGTCCGGTTATATTTCTTGAACGACAAACGCGAGTATTATAATTTACAGATAATTCATCATAGGCCAGAAAAAGATAATAGTATCCTGTTTTGGGGTTGAAAATCATTTCAGGTCCCTCTTGTCCCTGCCACCGATTCGCATCGTTGTTTGAACGACGGGCAATGCGGGTTCCGTAATCGGCCAATGTGCTTAATTTAAGTGGTTTTCCTGAAGCAGAATCAATTTTTAGCTCGGGAATTCCACTATGCCAGGAGCCGTAAATCAACCAATGATCTCCTTCGGGAGTGACAATATAGGTAGGATCAATAGCATTCCACTTAAAATAGGCGTTCCAATCACCGGTGTAGCTTGAGCGATACCAAGGAGGTGTTCCTGCGGTTTTGTCACTTACAGAGCTAATTACGTAGCCTTTATCTACCCACACATTCGTTGATAAATCGGTTGACTCCATTAATCCGATAAAAGCTTTTTCTGTCCAGGTATTATCAAAATTTGCCGATGAATTTTTCAACCCGTTCCCAATAAAATTATCCACCACAATACTATAATACATTCGGTAAATGTTCCCCACTTTTCGGATACAGGGAGCCCAGTAACCATATGAAGGACTAACAATTGGAGCAAGGCCAACCCTGGCACGCATGGAATTCAACGAATCTTTTACCCAGGGTGGAACAACTGGCATGGCTGTTCCCATAAAATTCCAGGTTACCAGATCCTTCGAACGACGGTATGGAAAATGACCATGACCGTCGAGAGTATTTCCATAAGAAGCATCAGTTCCGTACATATAATAATAGTCGCCACATTTGGTTACGGTTGGATCATGCGTGTTGGCCAGATTCCAGCTTCCACGGTAAGCCCAGTTGGAGATGGAAGAATAATCATCGGCATAAGTTGGAGCGTAATAAGGAGGTGTAACTTCATTTGTGAATTTCACACTATCCACATCCGACACAAACATGCTCAAAACGGTTTTGTCTGATTTGTAAACGGTTAATTCAGTACTGTTACTTAAAAATTTTATGCTGTCAATTTCTGAAACATAGTACCCGAGTAACGAACCGGCTGTTTTATGTATATATATTTTATCCTGAGCTAACAAAGTAACCAGAAATAGCGTTGTCAATATTGTAATTCCTGATTTTTTCATTTTTTGGTAAATTTCATAGTTTTATTGTTGACTTTCAGAAAATAAAACCCACTTGCTAAATGACTTATATCAATAGATTGATTTTTATCAAGTAATTGTTTATTCATCAAAACTGCACCATCGAGTCGGATAATTTTGATATTTAACTCCCCTTCAGGTACATTTTTCAACTGAATAAAATCATTTGCGGGATTAGGATAAACCACCATCGACATTTTATCCGGAATTATTGCTGTTATGCCGGAGAATAAACCAAAAGTCAAATTGCTGATATCTGAAAGCATAATTGAGTTCGAAGAATTATCGATATTTTTGAAAATTACATTTCCAGCAGAAAAAGTTATTCTGTCTATTGAATTTAATAAGGTACCTGTTTCAGATCCATTGTTTAGTTTTATTATCAAGCTGTTTTGAGCCGGAATTATATTCAGAGGAAAGATCGACATGAATAACAACCCGAAAAATATGTTTTTCCTTTTCATTTTTTAGCTATTGAATATTTAAGTATATGAAATTAATTCTGAATGCTTTGCTTATTTTAAAATCACTTTATGTATGTACGTTTCATTTTCTGTCGTTATTTTGACAATATTTACACCGGCAGATTCTATTGGGATAGTTGCAATTGGTCCATTCGTTTGTATTGTTTTTAAAATGTGACCGCAAGAGTCGTAAACAGAAATGGTACTTTTATTCGTAATCCCGCTAACGATAATGTTTTTATCACGACCAATAACTGTGTGTTTGGTATCGTTTGCTTTGTTTGTTACTAAAGCAGTAGCACTCAAAGGTCTTAAAATGCGAACATAAAACAATCCACCTGCATAGTTTGATCCGTTTGCCTGAAACCGAACGGTTATTGTATCTAAATTATTGATCAACCTGTCCGGAATAGGATATTCTACATTGAAGAATGCAGATTTATTCCATTTCCCAACGATATTCTCTGTTATCAGTTTTACGCCGTTTATTAAAATGTCAAAAGTACGGTTCCCCGATTCGTATCCCCAATATCGTACCATTAAAGACACGACAGGTTCTTTATTTGTTCTCATTTTGTAACTGATAAAACCCCCGTTATTTGCATCTCTCCAAAATTCATTCTGATAGTTTCCTGTATTAGAACTTAAAGATTTCAAGCTATGATCAACTTCCGGCTGCTGCTCTCCGGGAGCTACCCTGTCAATGGTACGAGCTTCCAGTTCAAGTGCTGCTTTTTGAGTTGCGGCTAAATTTGCAAGTACAGTCAGATATTCAGATGATGTTAATGTCATCCAGTACATCATATAACGGGAATCATGAATACGAAAGAAAGGTTCAAGCGTTAATGCAGAATCTGCTTTTGTGACAAATAGGCCCGGAGCAGTAAATGTAAGTGGCTTACCTTCAACCGGAATAAGTTTGGAAGGAAATGTTGTACGATCACCGACTATTATTGGTGCTTGATCTAAAGGTAAAAGTTTTCCGTTTGCAATATGCCCCCAACGGCTATCATCAGCAATTAATCCGGTCAAATCTTCAGTGCCGGTTTTGGCGCCCAGCAAAATCGGACCGTGCATTAGTGCAATATAGGCTGGTACGTTAGGCAGTTGTTCGATACTATTATGCATGGGTAACAAGATAGTAACGACATCATTGTTATTCCAAATCCGGTTTACTTCAGCATATGTAGATGGTTGAGAGATTAATGTTAACGTGTCACTCCCAATAAGAACTTTCATGGCATCGGCTGGTATCCATGCCGGATGGCGAATCATTAATTTAAACGGGGTTGGAGCATCGACATTTATAGTTAATTTGGTGCGTTCTTCATCAGGGAAAACTGTTTCTTGTTTTACTCTGACTCCCTTCTCTTTCCAGTTCAGTTCAGATGCAATAAATAAGTTCAGGTAGAGGGAATCGTGTTGATGTGAATAAATAAATTCGCCATATTTTCCATGATTTTCCATTCCTGTTCCAACACAACACCACATGGCTTCATTGGGCGCAGAATATACTCGATAATGACGGGGACGCGCTGAAGTAAAATAGACATATCCTCCATGTTCCGGATGTTGAGTGGATAGAATATGATTGTATAAAGCCCGTTCATAATAATCAGCATATTTTGCCAGAGGATTTATTCGAAATAAATCTTCGGTCAGTTTTAGCATATTGTTCGTATTACATGACTCAGGACCTTCAGGAACATTCACAAAATCACTATATGCCGATGCCTGGGGAAAGTATTCTTTGCGGCTGTTTGCTCCGGATGCAAGACTTCTTTTTCCTGTAACTGTTTCCCAAAAAAAACGACCGGCAGTTTTATAAGTTGCATCTCCGCTTACCTCTGCTATCCGCTGAAAACCAACTGCTTTCGGAACCTGAGTGTTGGCATGCATATTGTCCAGATTATCAATGCTTTTTGACATGCTGTTCAGCAATACTTTATGCGAAAATCGTTTTGCAGCATTAAGATATTTAGTGTCACCTGTCATTTGATAAGCATCTGCAAAAATTTCATTCATGCCGCCGTGTTCAATGGCAAGCATAGTTTCCATCTGAGCATCAGTCAGTGCTGAGCAGATATTAATCCCCCAATCACAAAATTGTAAAAACATAGTTTTTGCATCAGCACTTCCACCGTACAACCATGCATCTCTAAGTCCTGCATACATTTTGTGCACGTTATACCAGGGCACCCAAGCTGAATTAAAAGTAGTGAAATTTCCTGTTTTAAATGTAGACCAGATACCATTACTTCCGGGAACACCGCCGACATAGCCAACAGCCCATGATGGGTATTTTACTCCGTTTGCATCCTGACAGGCTTTGAGTTCGGCAAGCATGTAATCCATTCGTTGTTTGCAGTCAGCATTACCAGTAGCCGCATAATTTATAGCTAAGGCTGATAGATAATGCCCGCCAATATGTCCATCCAAACCAATCCAGTTAATGTAACTTGCACCTTTGGGAGTTAAGCCGGCTTCTTTCAAATACGGAGCCAGCAATCGATCCACATCGTACTTCAATAAAGTTGTTATATTCAGGTCACGGGCATGTTTAAAAGGACCATCAAGTAAAGTCACATCGCCCAAAGGAAAAGAGGTTGAATAAAGTTTGTCCTGAGCTATCACATGAAGAAAAGAAAACACAGCGACACAAAGAATCAGAAGAATGCGTTTATTCATTTTGCGTTAGTATAAGGTTATTTTTGTAATTTTTATTGGACAAAGATATTGAAAATATGGAGGAAACAAGTGGACAAACGTATTTTGTTGGGGGATAATTGTGGAAGTAAATCACGTTCATTCTCTGTATTATTCCTTCTGTCAAAATTCTTATTTCCTGATTAGCTTTGTAGTAGCAGATCTGATATAAATGTGGCTTAAGTTTTTTTTTGAGTTGAAGTGCGTATTGTAGTAGTAAAAGAAATTAAATCATTTCTGAATATCATTTTTTAATGAAAAAGGATTTAAATAACCAATGGATCTTTTTTCTGTCAGTGAACACATTTTTTTGAACCCGGAATTTTTTAAATTGCCTTTTTATTTTTTAATTGCTGTACTTCTAAAATCAAATCTAAAGTCTGATTATCAGACATATTGATAATTGTCTCATTACCAATATGAAATTATCCTCTTTTATTAAACGTTTATCCTCTTCGGGTTTGGGATATTTTATTTATTTTCGTACCTGACTTTTTATCTAATCACATGAAAGACAAAATCCTGTTGACGATTGCTTTACTATTCATTTTCCTTAGTGCATGGTCATTACCTTATAAAGTCAGCTATCTGACAGCCGACAATGGCTTGTCCAGAAATATGGTGGCGGATATTTTTCGCGATAGCCGGGGATTTATGTGGATTTCTACCAGTAATGGATTGGACCGATATGATGGGTATGAATTTATTCATTTTAATAGTCGGAATATGGAAAATCATTTACAAAATGATAATGTACATTGTATTGAAGAAGATAAAAACGGAAACCTCTGGATTGGAACGGAAAACGGGCTTTACTTATTAAATTATCAATCGGGAGAAATAGAAAGTGTCGGTGCACTGTCAAGAAGCCGATTAGATTTAATTTCAAAATCAATCAACTTTATCAAAAAAGATGAATCGGGAGATATCTGGGTTGGGTATGATAATGGGCTAGCAAAATTACATTACACTACCGGTAATATTATTCAGACTGAAGATATTTATCATGGAAATTCTTCTGTCAGATCTTTTTTGCAATTCAATGGAAGTATATACATTGGAGCCGGCAATGAACTGTTTCGGTTGATACGTGGCAATGATGGCATTTACACAAAAGTTAGTGCCGGTGAAAAATTGAATTCATTTTCAGGTTCTGTGAATGTTTTGTTTTATGACAATGGCTTACTTTGGATTGGAACAACCAATGGTCTTTATAGATATGATCCTGCCTCGGAAGTATTAACTCTGTATGTTGCTAATTCCGTACAAAGCAATTCTCTTACATCCAGTTATATAAGCGATATAAATAAAAGTCAGAATGGTCAGTTACTCATAGCCACTCTCATTGGTTTAAACATTTATGATTATCGAACCGATGTTTTTGAACACATTACTTCCGAAAATAACCTGACAGGTTTGTCGCTGAATAATAATTTCATAAGCTGTCTTTATGTCGAAGATAATCTGATCTGGATAGGGACTGAGAAAGGTGGAATAAATTTGTTGATGCCTGACTTGAAAATGTTTAGCAATGTAAGCCATTCCATAGAGAATCCGGCGAGTTTGTCGAAGAATCCTGTAAATTCAATCTACGAAGATGAAGCTGGCGATTTATGGGTTGGAACTGTTGAAGGCGGACTAAATCTGCAAAAAAAAGGTTCGGATGCATTTATCCATTACTATGCTCAAATGGGGAATCCGGGATCATTGAGTCACAATTCAGTGAGTAGTATTTGCCGTGATTACCGGGGAGATTATTGGTTTGGAACATGGGGAAGAGGCATAAACCGTATGAAACAAACTGACAAGGCTCATCCTGTATTTAAGCAGTATTACCGCGGATCTTCGTCTGAAAATTCTATTATCAGTGATTTTGTAGCAGCAATGGTATCCGATGAAAAAAATCATGGATTGTGGTTGGGGACACGCGATGGATTGGATTTTCTGGATCTGGACACAGAAAAATTCATTCACGTTTTAGATTATTTGCCGACGGATAAACACATCAAGCTTATAACAGAAATGTATGTCGATAAAAAGCAAAGACTCTGGGTTGGAACAGGCAATGGACTTTATTGTATTTATCTAAATAATACTGATTTAAAAAAGAACAAAGTACGATACAAACATTTGCAGTACACGTTGACTGATCCTTTGTCACATAAAATTGAAAAAATAAATTGTATCCTTGAGACTAAAAGCGGGCGTTTGTGGTTTGGAAGTAACGGGCATGGAATTTACTCACTGACTGAGAATGCTGATACGATGAAATTTCAAAATTTTGATGTAAGCACGGGTTTGCTCGATAATGTAATTTACGGTATGCTGGAAGATGATGCCGGTAGAATATGGTTAAGTACAGATAAAGGTTTATGTGCATTTAATCCGGGTCGGAAAAGTAGCCGAAGTTACACGAAAGCCGATGGACTTCAATCAAATCAGTTTTATTGGGATGCTCATTTTAAGGGGAGTGATGGAAAAATGTATTTTGGTGATGTGGAAGGCTATACTTATTTTGACCCGTTGAAATCTGTTCCGGTTTTATTTAAGAATAAAGCGACTATTACCCGGATTAAAGTATTAAATGAGGATGTGTTTCCATCAGACAATACGAATTATGTTCGAAACCTTAAATTTGATGGGAATCATTTAAAACAAATTGAACTGAAAGAATCGGATAAAGTCTTTAGTATAGAGTTCTCAGCACTTTGTTATAATTTAGCTGATAAAATCAAATATGCTTACCGCTTAAATGGTTTTGATAATAACTGGACTGTAGTTTCTTCCGACAGACGCTTTGCTAATTTTACAAATTTAAAATACGGTAATTACGAATTGCAGATCAAATGTACAAACACCGATGGAAGCTGGAGTGACTTGTACACAACATTAGATATAAAAGTGATTCCACCTTTTTACAAAACCTGGTGGTTCTTGTTGTTACTGGTCAGCTCAATTTTGTATGGAGTGTACCGTTACTATGTTTATCGTGTAAATCAGTTTCAGAAACAGAAAATTCAACTCAAACAATTAGTGGATGAAAGAACCCGTGAGATTGAACAGCAAAAAGAGATGCTTGAAGAACAGGCTCTTCAATTAAAATCTAATATGGAGATAATGATAAAGCATCAGGATGAGATGTCAATTCAGAATGAAATACTTACCAAACAAAATCAAAAAATAACGCATCAGAAGGAGGAACTGATTTCTCTTTCTAAAAAAGTAGAAGAAGCCAATTTTGATAAGATTTCATTTTTCACCAATATTACACATGAATTCCGAACACCTATAACGCTGATTCTTGGACCGGTGGAAAGGTCATTGAAAATGAGTACGAATCCAAAAGTGCTTGAACAGTTGAATATCGTACAACGAAATTCCCGCTTGTTGCTGACCTTAATCAATCAATTGATGGATTTCCGTAAGGTGGATTCAGGAAAGCTGGAATTAGTCAAAACACAACAAAACTTTATTGAGTTTTTGGATGACATCATATTGCCTTTCGAAGATTTGGTGAAAGATAGGGGAATCACTTTCCGTAAACAATATCGCATTAATCCCCCGGAATTTCTTTTCGACCGCGACAATATGCAAAAAGTGATGGGGAATTTATTGTCCAATGCCATCAAATTTACTCCCGACCATGGCCTGATTACGGTTATAGCAAGTACCTATACAGATAAATCCGATCAAAAAGAACGATTGTATGTTGCCGTGAAAGACAACGGAAAGGGAATTACCGAAGTGGATTTGACAATGATTTTTGAACGTTTCTATCAGTCAAAACAAAATCAACCCTATTCAGGTTCAGGACAAAGTGGTACAGGAATTGGTCTATTCCTCTGTAAACGGATTATAGAGTTACACAACGGAACTATTGAGGCCCGAAATCAAAATTCTGGCGGATCCTGTTTTCGGTTTATTATTCCGATTGAACGCAGAATTAGTACGGTTGTGTCAGTTGACGGTAAACAAATGGAAATGCTGGTGTCCAACCCCAATACTGAGCAAGATAATATTTCAAATGAATTATTGAAAGGGAAGCCCAACTTATTAATAGTCGAAGATAACAGCGATATGCGGCAATATATACGTTCGATTTTAAACCAGGAATTTAATATACTCGAAGCTCCCAATGGTGTTGTTGGATTGGAAGTTACCAATCGCTATCAGCCCGATTTGATTATCAGCGATATTATGATGCCCGAAATGGATGGTCTTGAATTTTGTAAACGGGTAAAAACCAGTTTTACAACATCGCATATCCCGGTAATTTTGCTTACCGCTAAATCTTCAACCGATACGCAGATCGAGAGTTTCCATTTAGGTGCTGATGGCTTTCTTGTAAAACCTTTTGATGAAGATTTGCTGATAGCGATGATCCGGAATCTTAGCGACAAAAAGAAACGTATTCAAATGAATTTTGCAGAAAATATGGATCCCAAGACCTTACATTTTGACGAAGAATCCCTGGATAAAAAATTTATCGACAAATCATTACTGGTTTTAAAGGAAAATTATACAAACCCAGCCTTCGATGTTACGGAATTTATTGATATTATGGGAATTAGCCGCAGTTTGTTACATAAAAAACTTAAAAATCTGGCTGGTCAGTCAGCCAGTCGTTTCATTCGGATTTACAGACTCAATATTGCACGGGAATTAATTATTAAAAATCGTATCAACCATTCACTCAATATTTCAGAAATCGCTTACGAAGTCGGATTTAATGATCCTAAATATTTTACCCGCTGTTTTACAAAACATTTCGGGATACAACCGAGCGCGTATTTAGATGAAGAAGCGAATTTTAATTCAACAAAAGAGGAAGTGGATGAGTAAATTCATTTCCACTAAACTGAATGGATTGTCTACCAATAAAATGTATATTTAATTTATTTTTGTATCACACTATAATTACTTCAATTAACATCATGAAAAAAACAAAATCGTTAGTCATGTTGATATTCTCAATTGCATTGGGAACGCAACTTGTTTTTGCCCAGACACACAATATTCAGGTTGATGTCAAAAAAGTGGGCTCTCCAATCCAGAAAACCATGTACGGTATTTTCTTCGAAGACATCAATTATGGAGCAGATGGCGGACTATATGCCGAAATGATTAAAAACCGCTCTTTTGAATTTCCTCAAAGTCTTCTTGGCTGGACTTCGTTCGGAAATGTTGAAGTTCGGATTGATGATCCTGCATTTCCAAATAATCCGCATTATGCCCGTCTTTCATATCCCGGACACGATGAAAAGAGAACCGGATTGGATAATGAAGGTTTTTTCGGTGTCAGCGTAAAGAAAGATGCAGATTATCGTTTTTCTGTCTGGGCACGCTCACCTGAAGCCGGAAACAGTAGTATACGAATTGAATTTATTGATCCGGAAAGTAATGTTTGCAGCTCGCAAAAACTGACTGTTGACTCCAAAGAATGGAAAAAATATCAGGTAGTTATAAAAGCAACCAAGACAGAATTAAAAGGTCGGTTAAGAATATTCCTTACATCTAAAAATACCCTTGATTTGGATCATGTTTCCCTTTTCCCTGTTGATACATGGAAAGGTCGTGAAAACGGTTTGCGAAAAGATCTGGCACAGGCATTATACGATTTACACCCCGGCGTTTTCCGTTTTCCGGGCGGCTGCATTGTGGAAGGAACCGATCTGAATACCCGTTACCAATGGAAAAATTCAGTTGGACCGGTCGAAAACAGAAAACTGAACGAAAACCGCTGGGAATATACTTTTCCTGATCGCTTTTTCCCCGATTATTTTCAATCGTACGGAATGGGATTCTTTGAACTTTTTCAACTTTCGGAAGATATTGGTGCCGAACCGCTTCCTGTTGTAAGTTGCGGTCTGGCCTGTCAGTTTCAAAATCATAGTGAGAAAGCCAACGTACCGGTTTCCGAACTCGACCCTTATGTTCAGGATGCACTGGACTTAATTGAATTTGCCAATGGTGATGTAACGACCAAATGGGGAAAATTACGTGCCGATATGGGACATCCTGCTTCGTTTAACCTGAAAATGATGGCGGTAGGTAACGAGCAATGGGGAAGTTTGTATCCCGAGCGTCTCGAACCGTTTATGAAAGCCATTCGTGCCAAATATCCTAATTTTAAAATTATCGGAACTGCCGGTCCAAGTCCTGATGGAAAAGATTTTGATTATGGTTGGAGTGAAATGAAACGCATGAAAGCCGATCTGGTGGACGAACATTATTACAGAGATCCACAATGGTTTTTGTCAAATGCAAATCGCTACGATAAATACGACCGAAAAGGACCTAAAGTATTTGCCGGCGAATATGCCTGTCATCCTAAAAACCGTAAAAACAATTTCGAATCTGCACTCAGTGAAGCTGCCTTCATGACGGGATTTGAACGCAATGCCGATGTGGTTTATCAATGTACTTATGCACCGCTTTTTGCACATGTGCAGGGTTGGCAATGGAAACCCGATCTTATCTGGTTCGATAACCTTCGCAGTGTACGGTCGGTGAATTATTACGTACAGCAACTTTACGGAATGAATGTTGGAACGAATGTGTTGACTACTGTTGAAAATAAATTGCCACTCGAAGGACAAGGCGGACTTTATGCTTCTTCGGCATTGGATAAAAATAAAAATGAAATCATCCTGAAAATCGCCAATACTTCCGACGCAGTTCAAAAAGTAACTTATAGTTTCAATGGATTAAAGGCAGCTGAACGAATGGGAACTCAAACTGTTCTTAAATCTGAAAATATGGATATGGAAAATACGTTCGATAATCCAAATGCAGTGGTGCCGGTGACTAAAGATCTTAATGTTTCAGGCAATACGTTGGAACTGGAACTTGCTCCGAGATCGTTTAATTTGTATACAATTAAGTTATAGTTTAATTTGTCAATTATCAAAAACGAGGCTGTCCATTTAAGGGCAGCCTCGTTTGTTTAAAGAATATATGTATGAAGATTAAGTATATATTGGTCTAATTTATTTTCTTTCCCCATACCGAACAACCGTTTTTATCCATTCCGGTGAAAAGGATTGTCTCGGTTTCATTTTCCCAGTCATGACCAGCGAAAACGATCAGATTATGAATGGTTTCATCTTTCAAAGTCAGTGTGAGTCCTTTCTTTGCATCATATTTCCATTTCCCGTCAGAACCTTTCATATTCCCGTTTTTATTGAAATCAACTACTTTTGATGCATCAATCTCGGTTTTTCTCAATTTATTTTCACCCCAGAGTATTTGTCCGAATTCCAGTTTTCGATCGGATTTTGCATCCTGAATGCGAATGATTTCCCAGGTGCCTGTAAGATCTTTTTTGCTGATTTTTGTTTGTTTTGTCGCGGCATAACGTTCCGGAGAAACAACCGGCCAACCTGCTGTTGTCCATTTTACTTCACGAACATGTAAGTCCATCAATTGATTTTCGGGAGATAAACGTGCCTGATGTGCCATGTAAAAATCACCTTTGCCATTTCCAAAAACCGAGCAATGTCCGGTCCCGGCCCAACCGGGATGATTTTTAAACTGATAAGGATGAGTCAGTATCGGATAATGGTTGATCGTGTCCCGCAAATCATTTCCGAAAAAATCCAGAAAAGGACCTTCAGGTTTATCAGAACGACCAACTCTCACATTGTAAGTTGTCATTAGCGGATCGTAGGACATGAAAAGATAATACTTTTTGAAAATTGGATTGTAAATGATTTCTGGCGCTTCAATATTATCTTTTCGTAGATTGCCACGACGTGCAGTGCTGTGTCCCTGATCGTCTGGTATGTTGGTTAAACCTGTTTCCGGATTCAGTTCAACTGCATACAATCCGCCAAAATACGAACCGTAATGCATCCACATTTTACCGTTATGAGCGTCACTTACTATACTTGGATCGATGGCGTTCATTTTATCTCCCCGTTGGGTTTTTACCACTGCCCCTTTTTGTATCCAGGGACCAAGTGGAGAATCCGATTCGGCCAGACCGATATACGAAGTTTGCAACCCGAAAGCCGAAACGCAATAATAAAGCCGGAATTTATCTTTAAATTGTACGATGTAAGGTGCCCAAATGTTGGTTGCACCTTTATTATCGCTGTGCAAAAGTACCCAGTCTTTGGCCTCCACAGGTATTTCAGGAAATGCCCAACCTTCAAATTTCCATTGAACTAAATTGTTGGAAGTCCGGACCTGAATAAATCCAACAGCTACATTCTTGTCGGCATCTGTTCTTCTGCCTCCACGGAAAATTGCATCGGTAGAATACATATAATAAGTATCTCCAATCTTCAGGCACGAAGGATCATGCACGTTATAAGTTCCCCAACTTTTATAATTTTCCAGCGCTGAAATATCGCGGTAATCGTCTTTCCATGGATTCGTTGATTTCTGCGGGTATTTTGCGGATTGACAGGCAAAACTCATCATAAAAAATAAACCCGTCAGGAATAAATGAGTATTATAAAAAATAGATTTCAACATGATAGAAGTTTTGAATGAATTGAAATTGAATGAAATTTATCGGAAATAGAGTCGATTTTTGTATGACAAAAATAATGGAAAAATACACTAACAAAGCGGACAAAATTAATTTTAGGGTGGACAATTAACTCAAATAAAGATTTATTTTCAAGAGACTTATTGTAAAATGAATGATTGAACTGTTCAATTTTTTTTTGTGACTCAACCTAAATTGTTTTGGGTGTGTGATTTGTTATGATTAGTTTGTCATTATAAGATTGGAAATAATTAAAAACGAGACTATCTTAAATAAAGAAAGTCTCGTTAAATATCATGAGTTAATGATTTATTACACTATTTGTCATTTAGCTATAAGCTTTCTCCAAAATCCTCTTTGAATTTCGCCAATAGTTTTGTCGGCCAGTCGCTTGTTGGTTCCAAACCTCCCATAAAGAAACGCAATACAGGTGGTTCATAAACAAAGCGTAAACCCCCGATCAACAACCTGTTTTCATATAACCAGGTCAGACGATCTTCCACATATTTAATTTGTGATAGTGTGAACACACGGCGAGGAACGGCAAGGCGTAACAATTCCATATCGGCATATGTTTCATTACCGTATTCATCCCGTTGGTTGGAAATGGAACCGCGCTCCATCCCGCGAACTCCTGAAATCAGAAATAAGGCAGCTGCTAATGCTCCTGCTGGATACTGGGTTTGAGGAATATGAGCACATACCTGCATGGCATCCACATGAACACCCAATACGCCGGCAGGTTTAATAACCGGAATGCCTTTTTTGTCTAATTCACCTACAAGGTATTTAATAAAAGTGGGGCTTTGTGAAATCATGGTTTCGTCAAGGGTTTCATAGAGTCCTACAGCCATGGCTTCAATTTCGCGAACCGATATACCGCCATAAGTAAGGAAACCTTCGTAAAGCGGAACCAGGGCTTCCAATTCACGCATGATAACAGGATTGTCGGTACACATACCACCTCCACGTGAAGAACTGAGTTTTCTTGCCGAGAAGTAAACCAGGTCAGCTAAACCGGTCATGGTTTTAATGATGGTTCCCATGTCGGAAGATTTAAATTCATCTTCGCGTTGCAAGACCAAATAGGCATTTTCGCCCAATAAGCTGGCATCAAGAACCAGTCGGATGCCATATTTATCAGCCAGTCCACGTACATCACGTAAATTCTGGATGGAGAAAGGTTGTCCACCGATCAGGTTAGTCGAAGCTTCCATGCGGATAAATGGAATATTTTTCGGACCGTGATGGTTGATTACTTCTTCCAGTTTTTCAATATTCATATTTCCTTTAAAAGGATGATCCGAATTTACCACATAAGCTTCATCGTAAAGTAATTCCACAATTTGTCCGCCTTTGTCGGTTATATGAGCCATGGCGGTAGTGAAATGGTAGTTCATAGGAACCAGACTTCCTTTATGTACATAAGCAATGGAAATAATATTTTCAGCGGCACGTCCCTGGTGAACCGGTAACAGATATTTCTTTCCCAACACGTCATTAACCGCTTTTTCCAACCGGACGAAACTCTGTGAACCGGCATACGCATCATCGGCCTGCATCATTGCTGCAACCTGATTGTCACTCATAGCATTGGTTCCGGAGTCGGTAAGCATGTCCAGAAAAACGTCTTTGGTACTGAGCCGGAAAGTGTTGAATCCACCCTCGTAAAGGGCTTCCAGGCGACGTTCGATAGGAACAAGGTTGAGTTTTTGCACAACGCGTACTTTGTGTAACTCCAATGGGATATTCTCACCACTGTAAAATTTAATTTCCTGCATAATGTTAGATAGTAATTTTTTGAATGTATATATTTAAGAACGATATTTCCTTTCAAAAAAAAAGCGTGCTCCGGTTAATAGACACGCGGGTTGAATAAATATACCGATAATTTACAAATCAATACATTTATCCCTGCAAAGATAATAATTATTTTAGAATGTAGCTGAAATAGTAGCAAAATGATAGGCCGAATGTTAGATTCTTGCAGTTTGCTTTAATACTTGTACCCAATGGTTGAAAATTCACATCGGATCAACATCCAGATTTACCCACAAGGATTTAAATTGCGGTTCGGCAATAAGCTGATTGGTGATTTGTCGTAAGATTTCTTTGGCACGTTCGGGCGAAGCTTCCACTTCAAATTTGAGAAGGATATGTTTGATATATAAATTCTGAATGCGCGATACAGACGGAACATTTGGTCCGAGTACCCGGGCGGCAAACACGGCACGAAGATCGGAAGCCATGCGGTTGGCAGCCAGGTTCAGCACTTTCGGGTCACGATGGCGCAACACGATTTGAATCATACGAAAGTACGGCGGATATTTAAAGAGTTTGCGTTCGTCACATTGAGTGTCGTACATTGCTTTGTAGTCGTTTCGAATTACCTGACCGATAACCGGATGTTCGGGAGATGAAGTTTGGAGAATGACTGTACCCCGTTTATTTTTCCGGCCCGCCCGTCCACTGACTTGTGCCATCAACTGATAAGCGCGTTCATGCGCCCTGAAATCGGGAAAATTCAACATATTATCCGCATTCAGGATGCCAACCAGACTGACACGTTCAAAATCCAGTCCTTTTGAAACCATTTGTGTCCCGATCAGAATATCGACTTTTTGTTGTTCGAAATCGGAAATAATTTTCTCGTATGATTTTTTGGAGCGGGTTGTATCCAGATCCATGCGTGAAACTCTGGCTTCAGGGAAAATAAGTTTTATTTCATCTTCAATTTTCTCCGTGCCAAAGCCTTTAGTTATCAGACTACCTGCCGTACCGCAGGCCGGACAAATATTCGGAATCGGTTCGGTATAACCGCAATAATGGCAAGTCAGGGTATTGAAAACCTTATGAACCGTGAGGCTTACATCACAATTTTTGCAATGCGGCACGTAAGCGCAGGCTTTACACTCGATATAAGGAGCATATCCGCGACGGTTCTGGAAAAGAATAACCTGTTCGGAATTTTGTAGGGCTTTCCCTATTTTTTCAAGCAATAATGGAGTAAAATGACTTTCCATTTCTTTTTTACGATAGGCTTCTTTTGAATCGACAACCAGTATCTCGGGCATCTCCATTTCCTCGTGACGCTGATTGAGTTCCACCAGTCCGAATTTTCCGGTGAGTGCATTGTAATAGGTTTCAACGGCAGGTGTGGCGGTACCGAGTAAGGTTTTGGCACCGTGCATCGAGGCCAGTACGATGGCGGCATTGCGGGCATGATAGCGCGGTGCCGGATCGTATTGCTTGTAACTGGATTCATGTTCCTCGTCCACGATAATCAAACCCAGCTGGCGGAAGGGCAGGAAGATGGATGATCGAACCCCGATAATTACGTCATAAGTTTTATCGTTCAACACATTGTTCCAAATCTCCACCCGCTCGGCATCCGAAAATTTGGAATGATAAACACCCAGCTTTTTTCCGAAAACCCGTTTCAACCGTGAAGTCAACTGGGTGGTCAGTGCTATTTCCGGAACAAGATATAAAACTTGTTTACCTTCGGCCAAAACTTTATTGATGAGTTGAATATACAATTCCGTTTTTCCGCTGGAAGTCACACCATGAAGTAAAACCACCTGTTTTTCGAGGAATTGCTTTTCAATTTCAGTATAAGCTTCCCCTT
>Ga0265297_10001328_pt1 | contig 59203 bp, 81 predicted proteins | sample Munlanlwell13791_FD_192502 | JGI IMG/M metagenome (GOLD analysis project Ga0265297, IMG submission 192502) | Leachate microbial communities from a municipal landfill in Southern Ontario, Canada - Leachate well 137-91 | ecosystem: Engineered > Solid waste > Landfill > Unclassified | place... | reverse complement strand
ACGGTTTTGTAATTGGCCGTCACCGGTTCGTACCGGATTAAAGCATCAAAGTCGTATTCCGTGTCTAACACAAACTCGTTGAAATCGCGGTTGGGAATGTTTTTAATCGGCAATCCGCTTTCCGTGCAGTTAAACACGTTCGGCTTGACGCGCCCCGCGTATTCCTCGAACCAGTTCCGCATAGCCAGAAACGACGGTTCCGTGCTGCACAACTCGCCCTTGTTGTTTGCCATTTTCATTGTGTTTTCCTGATTCATGTCCTGGTTAAACTTTGTCCCGTCGCAGTACAGCTTATTATTCGTATAAGACAGGTCCACTCCGACAAGCAGTATTGGGCTGCAGCCAATCTTGTACAGGAAGTCCAGCGCCACATTCGCGACGGACGGCCCAGACTCGAATACCGGCAAATCAGGAATAACCATGCCTGTATATTTATTCACGTTTAAGCAGAATTGAAACTTTTTAGCCTTGTAATTCATGCTGTTCTGCGCTACCTGGCCGTCGTACAGCAATGGAACGTCGGAATCCAGATTTTCATGCAATCCTCCGGAAGTAACGGGATCCTGGTCGATAGCAATAGCGAACGTCGGGCGGATACCGTGCGTATTCAGTATTTCAACAGCCGTACTGGCCGCAATGATAACGGCTTTGTTTTGCAGCGATTTAAGCCGCTCTATCTGTGTTTGCAAGCTAGGTCCGGCGCCCACCAGTATAGCGGGAATATCCTTGAACTTTCCAACCAAAGACTTTGCGCTGGCCGTTTCGCGCTTGACGTTTTCAATCCGGTTCAAATACCACTTGTCCACCAAACACCGCTTTGTGTTCACCATAACCGCCCAATCGTTCAGCATGCGCTGCAACGCCCCCATCAGGTCGATTATGTACTGCTGATACAGTCCGACATACGGAACAAACTGTATGCCTCGCGCCAATGGGTGTGTTATCATTTCAAATATCTTGATTTTCACCAGGTTTACTTCCTCGTCCAGCCATATCGTCGTGTTTTTGAATATCTTTTCAAAGTCCTTTAAGTGCATGGCGTGCGCCAGTATCCGCTTATCCGGTTCTACCACGAATATCTTTTTGTCCGGATAAGTGTCGATCAGCTTTTCAACATGGTATCCCAGGCCAATACCCAGGACGACGATCGTATGCAGGTCCGGATTTACAAACTTCACCCACATTTCTGAATCCGCGCCCTTGGAATCCACGTACATTTTATCGCCTACTTTGGTGACGATATTGTCAATCACGCCGTCGTTGTTCGTTCCGAATCCTACGTCGATATTATCAAACTTTAATTTCGGCTCCGCGCCGATTTTTTTAAATACGTCCGGCTGATACTCCGAAAGAAGCTTGATATTCCGCTCATAATGCTGCATTTTGCGCCCCCTTAATAGTGTAGCCTATTTCCATCTTGTCGTCCTCGCGCAACACCATATACATGTCGTCGTGCGGCGTGGTGATTTCAAAAACAATGATTTTGTCTTCCATAAACAACCTCCGTCAGTTTTTTCATGTCGCGCGGCATAATGGATACCGCTTCGTCCACGCAACCGCGCTCAAGCATAAAATGTTTCTCAATTAAAAAAGCGCCCTGTTCGGACGCCTCAATCGCAAGCCTTATTCCGTTGGTGTGATCGCTGATCCCCACCGGAACGCGATACCGCTCATGCAGCCGCCTTATTTCGTCCAGGCTATAGTCCGCCACGGCGGCGGGGTATTTGCTGACACAGTACAAAAGCGCGACGGGAACCGTCACGGCGTCCATAACCGCGTCAAGCCGTTCCTGCGTTATTTTCCCCGTTGACATGATAATCGGCTTGCCGTAGCTTGCCACATGCTTTACAAAGTCCAAATCACACGCTTCCGGGGACGCTATCTTGAACCTTCGCACATGCGGCGCAATCTCTTCGCAGGAATACTTGCAGAACGCCGTACACAGGAATTCCATGCCGCATATTTTGCATTCCCGCGCCAGCGGCGGGATCCATTGCGGGTGCATCCGGACGCCGTCAAGCAGTTTGTAGTTTTCAAAGCAATTTCTGTTCAAGCACAGCGTATCTGTCAAATAATACTGGAACTTTGCCGCCCGCGCCCCGGACTCTGCCGCCGCGTGAATCAACTCAACGGCTTTATTGAATTTGCCTCCGTGATTTAGTCCGATTTCCGCTATTACCATAATCCCTGTCCCTTTTTCAACATAGGCTTGTTTGTTTTCATGGATTTTTTTGCCTTACTTTTTGGCTTTTTTGGCATTCCCGTCATGTTCGGCGGGATTACAGTCGTCTTCTTCACAGGCATTATTTTTTTCATTTTCCGCACGCTCCTTTAGTAATTCATGTAACGCTTCAAGCACAAAATAAAAGTCGTTTGCCCCCATTGGAAATACGCCGTACCCGGCGCTTTTGTTAAAGTCCTTCATGATTTTTTCCAGTCTTTCAAGCACGTTTTCACCCCCCTTTGGAAAAACAAGAAAAGCCCTATTTCTAGGGCTTCACCGCTTTAAATTTTGGTTTCTCCGTTTCCTTAAAGCCTTTCAGCTTTGGCGGCGGCTTCTTAATGCCCAGCACTCTAGCCATGTGCTCTTCGCCGTTGTTGCCGATCTCGTTTAACACCGTGTAAATGGCCTCCACCTTCTCTTCATCCGAAAGCCTGTTGAATGCGCGCTGTTCCGTTAACGCGTTCACCGTCAGCATGGTGGAGTACCCAATGTACTTTTGCAGTTCCGCCTGTTGCGCGTCCGTCAGTTCTATTGTTTGGCCGTAAACACTAATGCTTTTCCGGGCTTTCCTGGGAAACTGCGTCGTTTTGCCGGTAGACTCATACAAGTCTATCAAAAGCTTTGTGCCGGGTGTCTCTTTGTATTGCTTAATGAATCCGGGATTCAGCACGACATTCAAAAAATTGTTCGTGCCTCCCTGATACAGTTCCTTTGTGCTGCCGGTAGTGGTAATAATTTCCGGCAATGTCTTGGACAGCCCCGGTATCCTGTTTTTTATAATGTTCATTACCTGTATCCTTACGTCGCTGCTTTTGGTACTCCGCGCCGCATTGTCCGTTATCTGTCTTACCATGTTCAAAATACTGCCAAGCGGAACAAAGCGCGACACACTGTTTATAAACGTCTGTTTCAGCGACGACATCGGCTCATATCCTCGAAACGGCATCAACAGGTTACTGACTGTGTTATCGTCGTACAGTGTTTCAAGAGACGCTTTCCACATAACGTTTGGAAAGGTTTCTTTAAGTGTTTGCCCTGTTTTCAGCGATTCTTTTTTTGCACTTTGCGCTACGTTCGACCCAAGTCCGATATTGAACGAAAACGGCGCGAACCAATCATACGTGAACCATTTATCGCCATCCTGCGGATTTAATTCTTCTTCCACAAAGCCATTCATGAACCACCGGAAAACAGCCGTCATGTTGACGGAATATGAGCGCTTTCCGTTTTCCTCCAGGAACTGTCTTGCCTCTTCGTCGTCCTCGCCCTTGCCCGTCATTGCTCCTTTTAACGTCAGGAAATACCCAAGCCCGCTTAAAAACAAAGTGCCGCCGACAGCCTTTGTAATGCCGTTGATAATTTTTTCCGTGTTATAGCCGCCGGCGCCCTTCCGGGAATCGTGAATGCCTTTGCCGATATAATAAACAGACTTTAAAATACCGGCGGGACTATATTCAAATCCGATATTCAATAACGAACCGGGCGTCTGCGAGAAAAACACCACAAGGTCGCCCAATCCATACTGCTTTGACTTTACTTTTCCCGCATACGTCCTTTTTGCTTCTCCGAACCCTACAATATTCAGCGCGTCGTGCACTTCTTTTAAAACAGTACTAACAATGTTTGGGTCGCGAAAGGTTGCCTTTTCTCCTGTGCGGTTGGCCTTGTCCAACGCTTCCCGCGCATAATCCGACACATTCAATGCGCTGTTGACAATTTCGTCCGCGTACTCTTTGGCTTTTACTTTCAAGTCCTTTCCCCGGTATCCTTCATTCATTGCGCGTAAGACGGACTGTTCACCAATAGAATCAAGCACGGCCTTCATGTAAAACGGATAGTCGCCCGCGCCGCCCAGAGACGCGCCCAATGCCTTTTCAAGATACGTTAACGGATTGTGCTTGCCTCTGAATTGCTGTGTAGCTGTCTTAAACTCCGACACCGTTCCGTAAGGAGAATACCCTTCCCACCCGGACGCGCCGCCTGTTTTAATGTCGCTAAAAAACTGCTTATACATGCCGATAACGCCCCGGTTGGTACGCCAGGTTATCTTCCGTTCCTTCCCCGTAACCGCTGATTTTGTCCAATCTATGGCGGACATGACATACCTGTCCACCCGTTGCGCTATGGCCTGCGATATATTGCCCATAACGTTCCTTGAACCAATTGTCTTTGGGTTAAGCAGCGTATTTATCAGCGTGTACGCCCGTACTTTTCCCGCTGCGCCAGCAGGTATTTTTGAACGTATTTCCGCCATCATTTTATTAATGGCCGCTTGCCGATTAAACACGTTCTTTATCTTCTGTATCTGCTCCGCTTGCTTGACAATGCTTTGCGCTTCCTCTGCAGACAACTGCGGAATGCCGTACTTGTCATACAGTATTTCGGCGTACTGCGTTTCGCCCAGCGCGCCCATGTTGGACAGTTCGATCACCCTGTCTGCCAGTTCTTTTCTGCGGGACGGCGTTGTACGCTTTTTAAACAGGCTGTCAAGGTAGGCTTTTTTCTTTGCTTCCGTCATTTCCCGCACCCTGTCCTGTATCTGTTTAGACAGGTATTCCGCCTCTTCCGCCGTCAGGCCGGTATTTTCCGTAAGCTTTTGCGCCAGCGTTTTACCGGCAATTTCCGTTTCCGTATAATGCTGCGCGATAAGCTTTTTCAAGTTTACGCCGCTTTCATTTGCCGTCTTGCGGATAATTCTGTCAAGTTTTGTCTGAAACTTCTCAGTTTTTCCGCGCTTCACGCTGTACGCCGTTCCTTCCGGCGCTTTCAGCTTCGGCGCAAATTTTCCCATTGCTTTTAGGTACGCATCCCGCACCTTTTCAGCGTCCCTTACATACCTTTCCACCTGATACGAACGGTTCACGACGGCCTTGAGCTTGGCTATCATGTTCCGTATTATCCGCACTATCTTTTCAGCGACGTTCGGCGCTTGCTTGACTACCTTGGCTATCATGTCCGGATTGTTGAACATTTCGCCCGAATAGTCCCCCGCCGCTTCCCGGTAGAAGTCCGCGTCCGTCAGTTCGCGCCCCAGCTGCTTTTGAGTGGCCTCGGCAAGTTCCTTCCGGTACTGCGCCGCTTTGGTGGCGTCCAGTTCATTTTTAAACGTCCCGACAAACTCATTGAACGCTTCCGGGGATTCCGCCGCAAGCCGCTCCATTATTTCATGCCCCAATACGACGTGCGCGGGGTTGGTTGCCCTTGCATTGATAAAAATAGTCCCGTTGAACGTCGCACCGTCAAAGCGGTTGTTTTTCTCGGACGTCGGCCTTATAAAGATAACGTCAGCGCCCAGCGCGGAGGCTATTTCTTTTGCCGCTTCGTCCTGTCTACGAAGTCTCTCCACGACTTCAAAAGCCCTAGTTCCCTCTTTATCCGCCGTATATCCATTGGCTTCTGAAAATTCTTGCAGTCTCGCTTTATGCATATTGAGAAGTTCTTGTCTATTTGCATAAATATCCTTGCCTCCCATGTCAAGCTTATTCAGTATATCGGCAACGGCCTTTTCATTTATATCTTTTACCTTTTCGGAAACCTCTTTTGCCTCTGTCCTGGCTTTTTTGACGGTTTCTTTCGGCGCGGATTCCTCAAGCATTTTAGTGGCGGTTATCAGTACGCCTCCCGGAGATAGTTTATCACGAACAGCTAACGCCTGTAAAGCCTGTGCGGTAGACGTAACACGCAGGCGCACTTGCGTCACGAACGCTTTTGCGTCGTCTATTCTGCCGTCGCGAATCAGCTTGTCGGCAACGGCGTATATTTCTATGCTGTCCACCGCGCTTTCCGTCGGCTTTCCGGTATCCTGCAAAAGCCTGTTCATTTCGCCATCAACGTCTCTTTCCACTCTTGCGTAGGCTGTTTCCGCATCCTTCTTGTTTGAGCGCGTTTCATAAAGGAATTCTTCGTCGGACAGCATGTTCCGTATCTTTTCCGTAACAGGCGCCTTTTCAAGAGAGCGTTTGAATTTGCTTATCTTTTTTCCGGATACCTGCTTGAATTTTTCAGGCCGTTTCTGTTCAGGCTTTGCGGCTTGAGACAGCTTCTCGTCCATTTGCCGTATCTTTTCCGGCTCCGCCAATTTTGCGGCTTTTGCCTGTTCCGGTGTTTTCAGCTTGACAATGCCCGTGCGCTCCGCCTCGCCCTTTGTAACCGTCTTAGGTGTTTCGCGCCTGTACTGTTCGGGCACTGTTGGCGGAATTACCGTTTCCTCCGGCAAGCTGGGTATTTGAGCACCCTTTATTTCCTGTATCTGTCTTAGCCTGTCTTGTATGTCCTGTCTACGCTGCGTTGCTTTCGGCGTGGTAACGGGACGCTTCAATGCCGCCCTTTCCTCTGCTGTAACAGGAACAGGCCCCTGCATAATGGTTGTGGCTTCCGGCAGCGCCAGCGTCGGTTTCGCCGCGGGAAGCTGCAATATTTTCGGCTGCTTCGTCTGCTGCTCGGTTTGCTGCGAATGCGTTTCTATATCGTTTTTGTACAATTTTTTCAACAGGTTCAGTTCGTCTTGGGAAAGTTCCCGTCCTCTTTTAACATAGGCGTCTGCCACTTTTTTAGAATAATAATTTGCGGGCATTCCCAATGCGCTGAACAATAACGACATGGCCGCGCCCGCGGCGGCGTCATACCCCATTTGTCCAAAGTCAACAACGCCGTCCGGCCCCACCCATTTTTTATCCGGGTTATAAATAAACTTTTCCGCAAAGCCCATTACAGGATCAATTGCGCCTTCTTCCACGGATTCAGACAAAGCGCTTTTAATGATCTGCTTTCCCAATACTCCTGATTTTGCCGCTTCGCCGGAAAGAATGCTTTTCATGCGCGGAATAATGCCCAACACCTTGTTAAGCGTAACTTCCGCCACGCCGCCCAATGCTCCATACAACAACTGCTGTTTTTTGGTCGCCCCTTGCTGTTTGGCTTGTTCCGCATAATCTCCCGCTGTGGACGCGGCGAATAAAAGCTGCCCAACGCCTGGAATAAAGTTCAATGACATTTTGGGCATAGACCTCATGACGTCGCCGATAAACTCCGATCCTTTACCGACTTTGCTCTGATCAACCGCAGAACCAATCTTTTTTACGGCTTCGTCGTACATTGCGAGGTCTTTTTCGTACTGCTCTTGTTTCGGCGCTACCTTGGAAAGCACGCCTTCTTTTTTTCCGGTAAGCAGCGCAAAAGGAGATACTTTCCGCTGTTTTATAAGAAAATCCTGTATAAGTTCATTTATGTTGGTAAGTCCTCTCGGAATCTCTACGGCACCCTGCACTATCTTGCTTCCAATACTTTTTAAATCCTCCAGCGGGTTTATTTTTTTAGGTTTATTCTGTTTTTCTTTTCCCGTGCGTAGTTTTTTGGCCTCTGCGCTTGTTTTTTCCGGCGTTATGGTTCGAGGCTGAACGCCTAATTCCTGCTGCATTTTCCCCATAGCATCCATAAACGACACTTTCGTCGTCTTTAGCTTTTGCACGGTACTTTTCGGCAATCCGCTATCCGTATCAACTGCGGGCGGCGGCGTAAATACATACTTGTCCTCCGGTTCTTTGTACAGCTCTTCCTTCATTCTTTGCACATCTTCCGCAGTATACCGCGCGCCTTTTTCTTTTAACTGTTCTCTTAATTTTTTTACGTCTTCAGCCGTATATTTCACGGTGAATCACTCCTTAAAGTCCAACATCTGACATTAGCATTGCTATGTCTTCATTCGACAGCGGCAATCCAAGTATCCAATCCTTAATCTGTTTGTCGGTGTATTTGCGCTCTTCCACTTCTTCCGTGCCTATCTGGTATTTATGCGGACCATCGCTTCCGTACACCGGCTTGTTTACTTTTACCATCTGCTCCATCCTGCGAATGGCCTCGTCGTAATAATCCTTGTATTTCAGGTAATCAGTGCCGCCCGCCGTCTTGCCCTCCTGCAGGTTTTTTAGTTGCACCCTTGCCGCCTGAATATCTATGTCGCCCTTCTTTATCTGCTGCTCAAGCAGTTTTGCCTGCTGCTTCAACAATTCCGGCATGCTTTCAAGTTCCAGTCTTTTCAAGTCCTCTTCCAGCGCAAACAGTCGCGACTGGTTAACGCTGTCTATCAAATTACTGACGGCCTGTACGCTTTGGGCGCCGACTCCGTACTGCTGCAATACCATGTTGAACTGCTCCGCCCTTTCAGCCGCCGTCATTTCCTTATATTCCTGCTCAATACCGCTTTCCATAGAAAGCTTCATGTCCGCCAGATCGCTCAACAAGTTTTTCTGATCCAGGCTCAAGCCTGTCAATGCGTCGTTGACGCGCTCTATAACTGTTTGCTTGCTGGACGTCATGCCGCTTAACGCTTGTCCTTTCAGCCGTTCAACGTCGGCCAAACCGGACGCTTGTTCCTCTTCCAGTCCCGCGAGCCTGCCTTCCACGTCGCGGACATACTTGCCCTGTTCGCCCGCTATTTCTGCTTGCCGTCCGATATTGGCGGTAGCCACTTTCCCAAGTTCGGACGCTACCTGCCCACCCGCACTCAGCCCGGCGCGTTTAAAGTAGTCTATGATATTCTTTGCCGCTTGCTGTGCTTGTACGTCCGCTTGTGATTGCTGACTCTGGAACGTCGGCATAGTATCGGCTTTTTCCGCCTCGATGTTCCTTTTTGCGCCGGTGTAGGCATTCCGTATCTCGTCCGCCTGGCGCGCCAGTTCGTCCAACTGCTGTTGGTAAGACTCTTCCAACTGGCGGTTGGATATGCCCGCCTCCGTAAGAATGCCGCTCCTGGACTTCTCTATCGCCGCCTCTTTCTCGCGCTGCAATGTGTCCAACTGCCGCTGAATATCGGCCATAACGCGGCTGTAATAGTCCTCGCGTGACTCCGACGGCTCATATTCAAAGCCCTGCACGTTCTGGTTGTATTGTCCTAAAAGGTTTGCAAGCTGGTTATAGTCCGGGTTGTTTACGTCGATATTGCCTATGCCCGTATTCCCAAGCTGTGAAGTAAGATGCGCTATCAACGCGTCGTTTTCCGAAGCCATGCCCAATTCCCGCCGCCTCTTGTCCGCAGCGGTGGCCGCGCTTATCATGCCTTGCACATTGCCGCTTGACTCCGCTTGCTTATACAGGTTTTTCTGCTGCTGAATGTAGTTGTCCACAGTGGACGGCGAAGACGAAACGACGGACGTTCCCGTCTTATTGGTTTTGGCCGTAGTTCCGGCAACGCCCGTAGCGCCTGTAGAACTTGTCGGATTGTATCCCGTGCCCGTGTCCGGATTTCCCTGTGCAACGTTGTATTTGGACGCAGGCCCGACATAATAATCTTTATATGTTTTGGTATTGGGATCGTACCGTCTTTCATACGCATTGCCCTTGCCGTCCGTCACATAAGTAGCCATACTACATCATCCTTTTTAGTAATTTCGCCGGGTTTCCGGCATATATCGAATCGGGCGGCACATTGCAAACAACGACGCTTCCCGCGCCGATAACACTGTTTCGCCCTATGGTTATTCCCTGTATAACAATTGCGCCCGCGCCGATAAAATTATTGCCCTCAAGAAAAACATTTCCGCAGATAGTGGCTGCGGGAGATATTACCGTGCCGTCCCCGACATAAGCGTCGTGGTGAATTTGTACACCCAGGTTTATCAGGCAGTTATCGCCGATATGTACATTGCGGCTTATTTTGTCCGTAAATACCAGCGGCAGGGTTTTTACCCCTGCCACCGCCAGCTTTTCATATATTCTGTTTCTTTCCAGGTTATCGCCTATACTGCCCACCGTAATGTATGTTTTTGGTTTCGCCAGCATTAATTGATACCGCCTGATAAACTCATCCACTGTCCCGATAATGGAACAATGCTCAAACTCGCCCGTCTTATAATCGTCCACCATCCATACGTTACGGCAATTAAAAAAGGACAACGCATCTTTCGCATTGCCCCCGCACCCGATATAGACAATCATCCAATCACCTTATTTTTCAGAAATCCTGCCTGATAGGTTTGCAAGGTATGACTTGCTTATTTCGAACGCCGGAGGATTGAACTTGTTATACCGCTCTACATACTTTAAAAGCAGTTTCATGAGTTCAAGCTGTGCGCGCATGGAGTTCTTGTACTGCAGCAGAATGTCCAGCGTCTCGCATTGCGCCTGAATCTCGCCGACATTGTACGCATTTGCCAGATTAAAGCACAGGACATTATAGTCCCGGATAAACTGTTCGTCTTCCGTATCGGCAATTTTTCGCACCAGCGTTTCTATCATTGCGCCCAATGAAAGCACAATATTCCTTGTGTCTCCGGAAGATACCCTGCACGTCTCGCCTTTCATGGCCTTTTCCAGCATGTCCCTGACATAGCCAATTATCCTTTTCAGCTTCTTTGAATCATACTCAAATACATTGTGATATTTCCCGTCGATATACGCCGTCAGCCTTTCAATCAATTCGTTCATAAAATCCTCCTGTCTAAAAAGTCCATAAAGGCTTTTACCTTGTAATGCTCCATTTTGCATACGTTCGGGTTTGGGGTGAACATGTCGCCCACCGTTTCAAGCTGACACCCCATGCACCCGTGTGAACAATGGTGTTTGATCGCGCACGTCTCGCACATGGGCAGCGTGTCCGCGTTAAAGCTGTATGTCGTAATACAGTTTTCCACGTTGTCGGCTTCAATGTCCGTTATCGCGCCGTTTTTTGCAATGAACTTCCCGTAATGGTAGCCGTCGTATGACGTTCTGTGGCACGGCACGATAGCCAGATCGCCCATGCGGACGTATAACGACGCCTGGATCCCGCAGCCTATCCCGCGCCCGATTGTGTTGATCATGGATCCCAGAATATTGAATCCGTTTTTGTGAAAGTCCAGTCTCCTGTCCCGCACCCAGCCCGCAAGATACTGGACGAAATCATATAGCCCCTGCATTTGCCCTTCCGTCCATTCCTCGTTTCTTACCTCCAGGAGATACAGCGGATACCCTTCAAACCCGTGCTTTTCAAACATGCCTATAAACCAATTAAAATTATCCTTCCACCTGTCTATATGTTCAGAATAAATCATTGGGTGAAAAGCGAATTTATGCTTTTTGCAGAAACGGAACACCTTGTCGTAATATGCGTCGTCCCGCACAATACCTGTTTTTGCCGGACGGTTGTCCTCGCAGTACTTTCCGTCAATGGACGCGCTTAAAACAAGCCGTATGCCTACGGATTCAAGCCTATCTATGCATTCCTCCACCCTGGCCGTCGTTTCCTCGCTGCAGATAAAAGTAAAGTTGGTAGGAACGCAGATAAAGCTTATGCCTTTTACGTCCCTGTACTTTTCATAAATTAAGTCCAGTATATCAAAGCCTACCTGCTGCGCGAACAATTCGCCGCTGAATATGTCCAGCTTTGGCCTGTAGTCGTTCTTTTTAAACCAATCCAGAAGCATGGACGCATTGTTCAATATGGTTTCCCGGTTTACCAGGTGGCGCGGATACAGGCCGTCCTTGTGCTTGTAAAGGTAGCAGTACTTACAGGCCAGGTTGCAGTCCGGCGCGATAATCATTTCCAGCCCTTTAAAGTTCATATTCGCCATGTCCTGTTTGTCTGTCTTCCAGGCATTAAAAAAAGTGCCTTGCAGGACACTTTTCAAAAGTTCGGTATTTTCAGTTTGATAACTCATTGCTCGCCTCCCGTATGATCTCCTGCATGCACCCGTTTCCCAAAAGCCGTATCAGCGTCACCGGCGTAATGTGTATGCTGCCGGTGTATACATAGTTCTGTATCGGGCAGCACACGGACGTATTCAGGAACAACGCCAGCATATAGCACAATTCGTTACTTTGGGAATATTCTTTATCTATCTGCCCGCACAATGCCATTTCCTTTGTCATAGTCATTACGCTGTTGACGCGGAACGTCATAAAGTCATGATAGCACCGGTTTAAGTACAGCATGCGGCTTTTGCCGAATTCGTCTTTGCGTACCTCATGCCTTACCGCCATGCGCTTGCGCCCTTTGTCGGAGTCGCTTTCATATATCCGGCTTAAATAGTCCTCGTTGTCCCAGTAAAACGTATGGTGACACAAGTGCATATTGCCGTCAAAGTCCAGCCCGCATTGCGTATCGCCGCCGGAACAGGTATACATTCTGTATTTGTGCTGGAGTTCCGCATTGTATTTTAACAGCTTCATAAAGCGGATCACATAGTTATTCAGTTGTTTGTAGTGCTTGAACAGCTTTTGTTTTCTGTTCGCCCGGTTCAGCGCGGATATTCTCCGGAAGAATTCGTAAGCGGTTTTCCCGTCCTCCGAAGTATATTTCCCCGGCACCTCGAATGTCGGCGTAGCGCCCGGCACGCCGCCGCCCGCCAATTCGTCAAAAAACTGATACCAGGCCGTCACCTTATCTATTGTATCCAGGTCGTTTATTATGTTGTCAATCGTTATGGTAGGCTTGAAATACAAGTCTATTTTTAGGTTATCGAAGCCTTTCAGCCCCGTCCGCAGTTCCTTGAAATGCGCTATAATCTTTTCCGTAGCGTCCGGCTTGCGGTTCTTGTCCGTGATATTCGCCGGTCCGTCCAGGGACACTTGAATGTTTAATTCAAAGCCCTTTTTGGCGTGCCCGTCAAGTTTCTTGGCAAGTTCCACAATGGACATATGGTTCGTCAAAAGGTTCGTAGGAATTTTTATCATTTTGACGGACGGAATTTCCCGAAGAATTGCTTCGACGTTCGGAATGAAATAATCCAGCGTCAGCGTCGGCTCAGTCCCCCAAAGAGAAATAGCCTCCAAGCCGTCCAGCTTTTTCAAATGTTCTATATACGTTCCGTCTTTCAGGCTTCCTATTATTCTTTTGTGTATGCCGTTCATTGCTTCATTCTTCGGAATAAAACAATATCGGCAGTCCATGTTACAGGTTCCCGCCGACATCAATTCAACAGCTTTCATAATACCTCCAATAAAAAAACGCCCTATTGGGCGCTTAATGCTTGCTGTAATCGCTTTATCAATGAATTGTTCATAGGTCCAACCCCTACATACATTCTGTATTCGTCTGCCGCAATAGCCAGTTCCATCATTTCTTGCACATTTCTATTTTTTTCAGCTATTTCATATTTTTGCTTTAAGTATGATATATAGTCGCAATATACGCTTACGGCTTTCCGTTTTCCCTTGTCGTCCAATATGTTTACCGTAGTTGTGTAATCCGGTTTTTCAGGGTCTATGTTGTAATACTTTTCGCCGTCATATACCCCAACCAACCATAATTTATCCAAGTCCGTTCCAAAGTCGTCTACGTCCAGCACGCCATATACGACGCTTGCAACTGTACATGTGATAATGAAAAGAATTGTTAAAAATATGGCCTTTTTCATTATTTTTCACCTCATGCACTATTGTATCACGTTTTACATATTTATACAACATTATGCCAATGAAGTATTGTGACTTGCTAATGCCGTTTCGTTGTTAGTACTATTAATAGTAGAATTTTCTGAACTGTTGTATGTTCCGTGGTCATTGACGTCTACAGTTGAATCTTTTCCACTGTCTGCCGACGAATCAGCAATAGCGTTTATCGTCGCATCGGCAGAAGCATCGACGGTCGCATCGGCTGCCGCATCCACAGAGGAATTATTTGTCCCGCACCCGGGATTGTCGTTTAAATAATCGGTATTATCTTGTAATTCTTGCCAATGAGAAGCCTTGATTTCCGTCGCGCCTGTTGTTACGGTTTCGCTCCATGAAAAAGCCATAGTATCAACCCCTTTAATCTCCACCTAAGTATCCAAAATTAATAGTGCCATTGTCTGTGCCATCATCCGTACCGTCTTCGGACGTATCATATCCGGAATTTGCCGTTCCGTCAACGCTGCTATCGTCTCCGGAATCTACCGTCCCATACGCCGTAGCATCGACGGTCGCATCGGCAGAGGCATCTACAGTGGAATCATAGCTTGCATTGTTTATAGTACAACCCGTGATCCCGTGCGCCAAATCCGCCCCCGCCCGCAGTTCATTAACCTGTGCTGCATAGATATAGTTGCCGCTTGTGCAGCTCGCCATTTGCGTAAAAGAATATGAAGTCGATCTCGCGCCCAGTTCCGCAGAAATGTTGCTTTTGATTTCAAGTGCCGCAGCAGCATACACATAGCCGCCGGTTGTTATTGGATATGTCCATGAATACGCCATATTATCACCTGCTTTTTTGTGGTAAAAACATATATCGGTCACGAGTTTACGAGTGACCTATGTTATTTACTAAATCTTAATAATAAACAAGTCTATTCTTAAGTTAAAAGTCTATTATTAAATAGTGTGTAAATTTTACACTCTGATATGGTGTAAATTTTACACTTTGATACAGAATGTAAATTCTACACTTTGATACCTATCAGAATGTAATTTTTACACTTTGATAGTAAAGCTTGTTACCTTCTTTTTGGATTTTTTAACACGCTTATCATCAACCCACCAATGCACCCATCCCATATCTATCAAATCAGAAATATGTTCTTTAAATTCCTTTTTGGCTTCAATTATGGTTTTATTGCTCAATCCGGTGTCGGACGACAAATCATCATTGCTTCGGAAAAAATAACCAACCTTTTCTCCGGTATATTGATGTTCGGCTTCTAATAGATAAAAAAATAGCAGCCTTGCCGACGTAGAAAGCTTTTTAAAACCTTCGTGTTTAAATATACTTCTTGGAAATGGAAAGTAATTTCCGTTACCGCTTCTTTGTTTCATTTATATATAACCCCCATCATAGGTTATTTTAGGGTAACAAGGGAAGCGATGATGGCGCTTCCCCTATTTTACGCTTGCAAGGCAACCCTATTTAGTTGTATTGTATCGCATTGTTTTTCATTTGTAAACAGCGTTATATACTTTTGTCGCATAAAAAAGCCCGTTAAAGCCGATACTTGTCGTCGTCGCCGACGGCGCCGTCGTAGCCCGCGCAAAGCCTGTCAAAAGCGCGCTGACGGCGGAAATGGCAGCCGTCGCCGCAGCTACCCGCGCATTCAGCGTTGACGCTGTTGAGTTTGCAGCCGTCAAGGCGGAATATACCGTCGAACCGGTTATCATGCCTGTTAAGCTGCTTACGCCGACATACTGCGCCCCGCTTGCGCCCTCGAGGATATTTACCTCCGCCGCCGCGCTGTTCAGCAAAACCTTGTACTGTGCGGACAACGCGGAAAGCGTATCATTCCAATTGGCCTGGAGGTTTCCGGCTGAAGCTAAGTTACTTGCATTAAAAACACTCCAGTCCGTGCCGGTAGCATATGTCAATGTAATTGCCGTTACCGCCGTAGTGGTTATCGCCATAGCCTATCACTCCTTATGTCAGGCTCCAGTACTGCAATACGCCCGACGTATTTACGGTATAAATCCTGCTATCTCCATAATCATATCCAAATTCCCCGAATTTCAGTTCGGCGGTTGCAAACGCCGTCGCCTTTGCTTTCATTATCAAAGTCTTTGCATTTTCCGCTATGTCCGCGTGGTGCGCGTGTTTCGTGGCGGTAATGGAAAAAGAAAGTATGTCCGTATAGTTTGTCAAATATTGCCCTATCGCCAAATACCCGGTTTCGCTAAAAAGTACGGTTTTAGACAATGTCGTAGGATTGTTGTAATCCCCGTTTTTGTATACCTTCAAAGTCGCGCCGTTTCCGCTTCGCTCAAGCGCAAATTCTATTATATCTCCCACAGCGCAGGTATACGGCGTATTCGTAGATGTATTATTTGTTCCGTTAACAACGGTGTACAAGTACAAATTGCCCGCCGAAACGACGACGGCTATACAGTTTCCCGCGCTTATTTGCCATCCTATCCGGCTGGTATTGTCCGCGGCTTTTATTTTCTGCTTTGCATATATGACAAAATCAGAATACGGCTTTGTGCCTACAAGCGATAACGAAACTGCGCTTGAGCCTGAATCTGCCGGGTTTAAATTTCTCCATATTAATTCATTGTGTTCCAGTCCGACAAACCATTCGCCGCTAATAGCGGCAAAGTCTCTTGTCCATGCGCCGCTGACAAACCGCTGAAACGGGTTGGGTACTGCGCTGCCCGGGTCTTTTTTACAAAGCCATATATCGTCGAACGTGACGTATGCACCCAAAGCATTGTCAAGCGAAGTCCAATAAATTACCATGCTTCTAATGTCGTCCCAGCTAATTGCTCCGTTTTGTGTAAATGCGCTTTTTGCGGTCTTGATAAAATTCCATCCGGTTACAAGCCCGGTGCTTGTGCTCTTGTAGAACCTGTTTGTAGGGGAAAACACTGAATCCGCCCCGAACTGAATTGCAAAACTTACCACTTTTGTAACGTCGGAAATATATACCGCGTACACAATGTAATCATCCGTCCCGCTTACTTCGCCATTGTTGAGTGTCGTCAGGTCGTAAGTCACGCTGTCTCTTTTTGCGTATAACGCGCTGCCCGTATTGTCGTTTTCGGTAATTCTTTGCCCTTGCGAACCAACCTTTACATAAGTGGTGTCGGCGGAAAGCGTTCCGGCTACCAAAGTCCATGTTTCGTCTGTCTCCATTGTGGCAATGGATTTTGTATTCCCGTACCATATTGCTAAGTCGGAGTAGAAGCCGTTGCCCTGTTCGTCCGCGGCCTCCAGGTCCGCTATGGAACTGCCAAAAGCGTTTATTTCGCTTGCTGTGGCGGTGAGCCCGCTTAATTTATTCAGTGTTTCAAACGTAACCGTCAATTTCGTCCCGGGATTGTCGTAATACCCGCGCGGTCTGATATAGTCATTCATTGTCTGCATGATTACCGTACCGCCTTTCTGTCTTTCATGTAGTCGATTTTCCCGGAAAGCAGCGTAAAAAGCTTGTTCAATTCGCTGCAACTGACTTTGTACTGGACAAACTTTCCTTTCCGCATCAGTGGAATCCGGATTTCAACGTACTGGTCTATCGCGTTCGGAATAAACGCATTCGGATCAAATGCGTTTGGATCCCAAAAGTCAAGCTCTATTTCGCTGTTGCTCAAAGAAACAGCCGTATCGTCTACATAGGCGGATATGGTAACGTTGAAATTCGTCCCAAGCCGCGTCCTGAAATTAAAATACATGTGCAAAAACCATTTTATCCAGTCGTGCGTCTTTTCAATTTCAAGCTTTTTAGAAAACCAATATGAGTCGATTGCCGTCCCGTCGTCATTGACGCTGCTCTGGTCGAACTTGTACAGGTTTCCTGTGTTGCCGAAATACAGGTAATTATCCTTTGCCGCGAAGCATTGCGGATTGTGCGCCGTCCTCCATCTAAGCCACGGATAGACTATTTTTCCGCCCTCCTGGTGTATCAGGTCGTACTGAAGAATATATATTTTATCGTTTACATGCAGCCAGTACTTATTATCAAAGTCAAGCGCAAACGCCGAAGGCTTGTTGCTTTCGTCCAAAAGCCCGGAACGTATCCCGGTCCGCCCGTTGATATCCTCGCTTATTAGCTTGAACGTGTACCCGCCGCCCTCGTAAACCAGCCTGACGACGCCCCTCTGACTCAAGCAGGTAGGATAGCCGTACACTTTTTTCAGCGTATCGGTGGCGATACAGCCCTCGTTATTGACGTACAGTTCCGTAATGGAATTGTCCGGAGGCGTGCCGTTGAACTGGTGCACGCTGCGGTATTTCCACAACTGTAAAGCCCCGCCGTGCTGCAAGAACCCCATCATTTTGTCATTGGTGACGCCTACGTCCGCGTAGGAGGTCGCCGGATAATAAGTCGGGTCCGAGGTGTCGCTCCAGAATATTCTCGCCGGAAACGACGAATTGCCGCTTAAAAACGCAAAAGTATCGTTGCCCTCACCGTAAGTTTCCGCAAACGTGCAGTTTGTAATGCAGGTGGAGTCCAATACCGGCTTATAGGCGGTAATTTCCACGTTTCCAATACCTGTAGACGCCGCGCTTGTCAGGCTGATATATCCGCTGGTATAGTCTACGACAAAGCCGGAGGTCGCCGCGCTTAAGGTTTGCGTCACGTTGTCCACCAAAACAACCGGCGTTTGCGTCGTCAGGCTTCCATAAGCCATGTAAAAAGACGTTGCTACGCCGTTTCCGTTGAATGTTTCGGTGAAAGCAGACTGGATATAATTCAGTTCGTCAAACACCGTGCCGCTTGATCTGTCCGGCGCGTTGTTGATATAGTGAGTCGGCACATATCCGCTTACCTGCGTCGCCGTACCGTCGTACTGGATATATCCGCTGCCGTCCAAGAAATATATCTTGCCGCCCATTTCAAAAGAACGCGACGCGTTCATGCCGCTGTACAGCAAGGACGTGCCCGTCGTCAGGTCCAGCATGAGCGAAGTTCCGCAACGCATGATAAAGTCGCTTGAACTGAATGTATTGTACACAAATAGGCCGTCTATAACGGAGGAACCGATAGCGGTGGTATAGTACCTCGTATACCCGTACCGCGAATTAATGCCCGCCAGTTCGTTGTTAATCCAGTTGTATGCGTCCGGAGTCTGGTTGTCGTTTATGTCCGTGGGCGGCTTCGTAAGGTTCAGCCCGCCCGTAAAATCATTCAATTCTTTGCCTTGCGCGTTGGGCGAGTACATGGCTACCACCCCTGATAATTAAACATTGTGTGCCGTCCCTGTTCATTGGACGTGTCGATCTGGTTTTTCTTACTCTCGTACTTTTCAAGCAGCGTATTCCCCGCCTGAATGTTGAAGCCGTTACCAATCAGGATATCTCCGGCCACTCCAAACGGTATTAAAAGGACGGTTTTGTCCTTGATTTCAAACGTATTTGTCGCCGTCGTAACGCCGGACACCTGCTTCCAGTAGTTGTGATAGAATTCCGCAGAATATATCCTTGGTATCAGCAAATAGCCGTTTTCAATTTTGTAGTCCGTGAACGTTCCGTAATCCTCGTTACACCGGTAGGTAACGTTTTTCGTGTCCATGTAATCCGCCGATATGGCGTATTCCATGTGCGGCTTAAAGTCCGGTATGGACGCGGTGGCCGCGCCGAAATCGTACGGATAGTACGCGAAATTGCGTATCGTAAGCGGCGAACTGCCGTAAAAAGACATGGTGATATAATTGGACGCCGTCGCGGCTGTAATAAATCCGCGATACCTTGTAAATACGCTGACGCCCGTCACGTCCAGCGTGGAAAGCGTCGTCATAGTGGCGGTATTTGAGCCTTCTTTAACGTCCACAAAGCAGCCGCCGTCCACTTCAAAATAATAGGCAAGCGCGCTTGCCTGCGTGTAACTAATGGCGGTTGTCGTGCATTTTTCGTACTCGAACGTCTCGCCCAACATGTTTTCAACGGGAAACTGAGATATTTTAGTAATTGCGCTCACCTTGTCCAGTTCGGCCAGTTCAAAATAATACCGGTTAATCAGTTCGTCTACCCTGTAAGTCAGGTTTACGTCAACAGAAGCCGTCGCCGGTGAGTATTCGCCCAACAACTTATAAGTTATATTTCTTACGTCCTGCATGGTATATGTTCCCATTTTCTCACCTTCCCGTGAAAAAAGACTTGCTTTCACAAGCCCTTACTGCGCAATATAGTCCTAGTGTGCGTTAACACGTTTCATAATTTTCTGTAAACTCCTTAAAAGGATTTTTAAAGTCAGCCCATTGCGAACGCATACAGCCGACAAGTATATTAACCTCTGACATTATCTCGTTATATTCAGATTCAGATAAAACATTTTCCTCTATGCCATGTGTAAGACATGTAAACAAATCACTCACTCCTTTTGTTTTTATTAAATTATGCCTAAATCGTCAAATCCACACGAAAAATATGTGTCTGGTACATCATCCAAATGAACACCAACGCTATTATAGTCATAATTTACTACAGTACCCTTTTTATGATAATATGTGTCTGTTTCGTCAATAAATTCTACTCTCATGCCAATTTTTATATTGGACAAATTGACTTCGCCAGAATTTAAACTTATCATATCAACCGTCCTTTCATGAAATCACCCTCGCCATCCATGTACCGGAAGCAGGATCAATTGCATCGCCTGTTGTGTTGTGTACTCTGACTGTAACCGTATTAGCAGCGGAAACATATGCCGACCATGTAAGTCCAGCCTCAATCGCGGAGGGCGGTCCCAATAATACCGTATCACCAATGAGCGCGCCGTTTACGGTGATAGTAAATGTTGCTACTGCGCCGGCTGCTATAGATGAAATATCCGTAGTGACATAGCCGCGATATTCTTGAAAGCTTGGAGCTACTAAATTAAACGGCTTATCGAGTAAAACAGTTCCCGTATATTCGTCGTACCATTCGGTAATAGTGACTACATCCAGCTTGTTCTGTGATACCATTAATGCAAGATAATCAAGGAATAGTTGATATTCTGCTGTTGCCGCATCATATCCAGTTGGAGAATCTGCTATACCATGAGTATAAAAAATGAGTACGGCTCCACGCGCTATAGCTGAATCAACTAATGGCTTTATATTTGTCTCAAATGTCGAAGTAGGAACCCACGTATAAGGTTGATTTATCATCCACATTGTAATTGATGGCAATGGAGGTATGGGCTGAGTTTGTGGACCTATGGATGTTGATACTCCAGCCATAGCTGTTTTGACAAATGTTCCAGATAATACCTCTGCAACATGTGCATTTGTAACAGCTCTCTGTACATGATCGCTTGCTGAATTTAATCCAAGGGCATCCAATCCTTGTTTACATAATGTAACATCTTCAACGATTTCCTCGTCAGTTGCAGTAGTATAATCAATACCAGACCACCCATGTTGTCCTATAGCCCAATCGTAAAAATTTTGCAGTTCCAAATGTTGAGGTGTTGTCATAATGCCAACATTGCCAATAAGAGACGGCCTTACATATATAGTCCCTTTAAATCCATATTGCTGCATCATTGGAAAAGCCTTTGTGTAAATGCTTTCACTACTACCTGAATGAGCAAGAATTACCTTTGGCCTTGCCTCGGAATTTATTCTTAAATCATCAATAGTTACTTCTGGACTTTCGCCGGTAGCAGCCGTAAGGTAAATCCTTAAAGCGGTAATATCTCCCCAGACCGCTCCATTGCTAGTAGTAAAATATCTTGCGCCTATTCTAAATAAATTCCAACCTTGTTGAGCGCGATTTGCTAAAGTTATTTCATAATTAAAATAACTAGCAACAGCTATATCGTGATACAAACGAACCGATATAGTCCCGGCAGGAGTTTCGTCAGGAAAATATGCATAAAATGAAACAGAATTTATCTTATTGGCTTTCATTTTTGTGTATGCTCCAACATACGATCCGGGAGTCGTGACAGTAAATTTTCCACCCTGCGATCCTGTCTTATAGTTAGTCGTATCTGCTGTTAATGTTCCGTTTCCTGATACCGTCCAGTCGGATATACGCTCAAAATTAGACAGCACAACACCTTCATTTATCACATTCCTGTACGGAAAGGCTTTCTGCGCAATATCATTCAATTGTGCGGCATTCCTTGCCGACATTCCCGTACTGCTTATTCCCATGTTAATCCCACCTTAGTACATGTACTGAAAATACTTTAATGTGTTTGCCGCGCTTGCGATAAAATACGTCCCGGTAGTCAGATAAACAGGCCAAGTCTTTTCTCCCGCGTCAATGTTCCAGCTTGACGTAGACGCCCCTATGCCCGTTGAATTGCCCATATAGATAGTCCCGGAGCCTGTGTTGTGCAATCCGAACGTGCCGTTGTACGGAAAAGACGTTACCACCGTAGATACCGTCAGCGAACTGATATTGCCCATTTTATACCCGCATTCCCGCGTTAAAACCGTTCCCGCCATAACAATCAACCCCTACATTTGATTTTGTGCCCTCTCAACTTCTTGTACTCGTCAAACTCTTTGCCGCACCTGTCGCACTTGTACGCCTGTTTCATAGGCTCTTCCTGCGGCTTGTCGCCCGTCAGCTTTTTCAGTTCCACAAGAATTTCTTCAAGCGTCGCCCAGATATTGTAATTTAGCCGCAAAGCCTGTGTGTCTGCGACATATGAATCAATTTTCAACCTTTCCATAATGCCTCCTTTAAAAAACAAGGGACGGTTTCCCGTCCCGTCAAGCCACGCCGAACACAATCAAGTCGGCTGTTACTTGCGTTACCGCGCTTGCAAGCGACAATACCTTATACTGCACGCCCGTCTGCGTAACTATCGTACCGGCTACAACAGAAGCGACATGCGGCGTAATAAACGCGAACAATGCCGTGCTGATACCCATAGCCGTAACAGTAGTGGCAACGGCGTCATTCGTCGCTATGGTGGAACCGATATAGACTTTGTACCTGGTTGTACCGTACAATAGTCCGTTAAGAAACGCGGCAGTTGCCGTCAGTCCCGAAGTATCGGCCATTGCGGAATTCAGCCTGGCATTTGTGTAATTAAACAAAGTACCCGCTGAATCCTTGTATCCTTCCGCCCGAAAATACGAACTTACTCTCGTTGTTTCAGTAGACATTCTTTTTCACCACCTTAAAATGAATAAACACCCAAAAGGGTGTCTGGTTTAATTACTCTTCAATTTGCCTTTCTGGACCCAATGCCCTTACATTTGTTACTACAGTACTTGCCGCGTCCTCTTTCCACGCTGGACTTAACAGTTGCAAATTCTTTGCCGCATACGGCGCAATTTACCACAACCCGGCTTCTCACAGGTCTTCCTGTAATTTTCCTTTTGCGTTCGTCAGACTTATACATGCATTCTTTGCTGCAATACTTGCCAAGTCCCTTATCAAGCAGCGTTTGCGTAGTATAATGGTTTTTCCCGCAAACAGGACAATCTATATAGACCCTGGTTTTGTATTTTCCAATTGCGTGGGTTGGCTTGTTGCGGCGCTGTCCCTCGTAACCGCACTCTTTACTACAGTATTTGCCCCTGCCGATTGAACGCTTATGTTCCGTGGTGTAAAACTCTTTGCCGCAAATAATGCAATTTGCAAGAACTTTTGTTTTGTGTGTCCCTTTTTTCGCATTTATCATGCATTCTTTTGAACAGTACTTGCCTTTACCTCCATCAATGCAAATTATGCTCTCTTTAAACTCCTTGCCACAAAACAGGCATTTTACAATGGTAAAGCGCTCAGTATTGTCGCCCATCCACCTGTTTATGCCATGCTCTCCCATATGGCAAGAATTGCACAATGTAACAAGGTTGCCCGGGTCGTTGTTCGGGTCATCAGTCTGTCCGCTTTCGTCTTTATGGTGTACAATTAAGCCTTTTGTGCTACCGCACTTTACGCACTTGTACCCATCCCTTTGCATTATCAATTCCCGATACCCGTCAAAACGCGTATTGTCCTTGTATTTTTTGTTCGAATAATGTCTTTGACATATGGGCGAACAATACTTCTGATCGCTCTTCTTTGGTATAAATTCCTTTGAGCACCCAAGGCAAGTTAAAGTGGGCTTCGGATGTTGTTCATAATACTTTGCTTTTTTGTAACAAGCCTCGGAACACCAAATCTTGTCACTTCTTTTTGATTCAAATTCGTTCTTGCAAACAGGGCATTTGTTTTTGTGCATAGCAACACCTCCGACATAATGATACTATAATTATACCATTATGCCGGAGAATTGTAAATCATTTTGTCGTACTTATGCGGGTATGTTAAAATACCCCCAACGCCACAAAGTGTTATCCATAAGGCTTTTTATCCTTATGTTCTAACGGTTTTATTCCCGTCAGTTCGGCGTACATTTTCAACCCATTAGGTTGTCGGGCACTCTTGGAAGGATTATATTTATTCACCTTCTACGCTCTACGATGCTTATTAGCCTTTCGCAATCTAATAAGTTATCTCGGTATTTGGAATCTCACCATTCACCGATATTACCCGATGCATTTAACGACTTACGCCGCTAAAGGACAAGCGTTCCCCTTATCGTAGCAACCGACAGCGTACCTCGCGTAAACCGAAATTTTCCACGACATAGTTTCATAGTCCCTGTGAGACCTAATTTCCGGCATGATTCTGTCGAGCCAGAACAGGTTTTCCTGCCTGGCCTGACTGTCCATAACGACCCACGGATACCCTGACGCTGTTGAGGCTTTTACAAATCTTCTCCAAACAATCAGCTTCATTGCGCCTTCGTAAATGTTGTAGTCGTTGTTCGCTACGGTAGGTTTCCCATCGGAGCCAATCAGTTCAAGCGCAGTTTTCCTGAGCCTGAACGGAACCATTAGCGTGTCGGCAAAATAGTTGCCCTGATTGCCGTTGTCGTCCTCAAATTCTACCATAGATGACATTGCGCTCTCAAAGTTGTCGCCGTCCAGGGAATTTGTGTCCTCGTTATCCAGTGTACTGCAGTTGCCACTTATGCTAGTGTGCGAACTGTCGGATATGGGCTGTCCGTCCGCACAAAGCGTCCAGGTGTAAGTCTCTCCGTCCTTCACGAACGAACTGGACGAAATGTTGTTGAAAATGGCCGCCGCAAAGTTTTCGCAAGTCCTGTAATAAGACCGCATAAGCGACGCGGACCTGTTTTCAATATCCCATATTTTGTTGTCGTCCATCAGCTTCCGTCCAAACTGTTCGCCCTGGTCGAATTCCTCAAACTCAATATTTTTGGTGTACAGTTCGTTTAAGTTTTCGTAATTGCGCGTTCCCTTGAATTTTTTCATGTCTGTATGCGCGCTGCTTCCGCCGATGGCAACCGCAGGTTCGGTTGTCTCGCTTCTGTTGAATAAAACATTGACAATGGTTTTGTCGCCCTCGGCTGTGCCCACTTCCTCCATGTATGCAAGAATGTGCGTATCGTATCTGCCTACGAGCTTTAAAAATTCAGTTTGTGAATAGTTCATCATAATTCAGTCACCCCCTTATATTGCCGGTGCAAAGACAACATACACGCAGCTTGTCGGAGAAGCCGCAGTCTGGATGTCGTATACCAACAGTCCAGTACCGGCGGCGGCGGCGTTTACAGCCGTTCCGACAGACGCGGAGCCTATGTTGATCTTTGAACCTTCAAGCGTAGCCGCAGTAGCCGCAGTAGCAATGGCCGCCTTCCAAATCTGGTTGTCGTTCACCGGGTAAACCTCGGGAACGTATGAGGCAGTCACTACAGAACTGGCGGCAGATACATTCGAAACGGCGTATACCGTGTCGGCGCTATCTGCAAAGCAAAGGGCACCGCCCGTCACTTTCAATGCCTGGCCGACATAAAGGGCATAACCGCTCAGCGCGGGAAGGAATTTTTCCTGATACAGGCTTCCGTCCGCGCCTTTCTTAAATTTTTCAAATGTGAACATGTTATCGCCTCCAAAACAAATAACGGAGGCGCATTTCCTCCGTTACTCCTGATGATATTTTTTGTAATAATACTTTAGCTTGCTTGGATCCTTTTCAATGGCTTTCCTTAATACGGGATTTCTCATTAAAGACGCCTTTACATTGTCCGGTACGGTTACGTCGTCGTACTCGGTTTTTGCATTTGTGCCCTGCACCTGGCCGGTATGCGCCACGCCCATAGTCTGCGCCTTGGCATGGCTTACGCCTTGCTTTTTGGCGTTCTCAATCAGTTCGTCGCCCTTAATTTCATAATAGTAGCTCAACAACGACCGCTTGTACTGCCCGCCGTCCACTTCATTTTTCATGAACGCTTCAAGCACCTCCAGCGGAACGTCCTCGGCCTCTTTGATTTCGGGGAATTTTTTCTGCAAATCAGAAAAATTCTTTACGATAAACTCGTTTGCATAACGCTTTTCCTCGCGCTCTACAAAAGTTTTTGCCTTTTGTATATATGGGTTGGACTCCAAAGCTTTGTTTGTCATAGTGGAAATAAGCTTTTCGTCTACGATGGGCTTTGCAGGTTCCCTTGGTTCCTGGTAATTGTCGTCCAGCGTTTCCAGGTATTCGTCCAGCGTTTCCAGGTATTCGTCCAGAGAAGAATATCCGTCCGGAAGCCCTTTTTGCAGTTTTGCAATTTTCTTTTCATAGTCGTCCAGCTTGGTTTTGTGTTCGTTGAGCTGCTTTTCGTACTCTTCGGCCAATTGCGCCTTTTTCCTCATTTCAGCCCATGCAACACTTTGTTTACTGCCGTCCGGCGTCTGGCCGGCTTCGCCATTGCTTTCGCCCTTTTGCGCCGTTGAAGTTTCAATTTGGGAACCGGCTTCGCTCCCTGCGCCCTCTGTAGCGCTTCCGCCCGTTTCGCCGTTTTCTTCCAAGTACGGCATTTTGATATATTCAAACATAATATCCTCCTAAAATTTGAGTTTTTTGCCCGTTCTCGCGGTAATTTTGAGGATAAAAATAGCGCCTTATGGCGCTGGCTTACATGCTCTTAGGCATAGTTCCTTGGTTCTTACCCGGCTTTTCACGAAGGCTGCCTTTGTTGATTTTTCCGCCCAACGGCAGTTTGCCCGGCCCTGCTTCACCAACAATAAATGTGCCCTTAGCGGGCGTCTTGCCGATTGAACCGCCTTTTTTTCCGTTCATACATTTCACCCCCTTTGCAACAAACTTTTATGCAAAGCTACTTTTTGCCCAATTCAATAAACGTGCATTTTTCTCCGGGGCGGAAAAGTTCCTCGCAAAACTTTTCCCCTTCCCTTAGTCCCGTTATCTGTATGGGATGGCTTCCGAATTCCTTGAGCCAATCCGATATTTTGTACTTTGGCATTTTTAACACATGCAGGCCGCTTTCGGCATTTGAGGCAATACGCAATATGGCCTTCGATATGTCCTTGCTGCTTGCCGCATACCGTTCCGCGTTCAAGTCCGTCACCGTCAAAGGCTTTCCTTCCGCATACTGCTTCCGCCATACCTCCAGGACGCTCCCGGAGCTTTCCAGAATGTTTCCCATGCGGACGACAATAAATTTCGTCCGATTAGTTCCCTGCCATTGCGGCGCGTTCAATACCAGATATTCCGCCGTTGCTTTGGTACAACCGTACAAATTGACGGCGTTTACCGCCTTGTCCGTGCTTATCTGTACAAATACGCCTATATTGTGCTTTACGGCGCATTCCAGCGCGTTTTGAACGCCGACGATATTTGTCTTGACGGCCTCGAACGGATTCTCTCCGGACAAAGACACATGCTTTAAAGCGGCGCAGTTAATACAGACGTCCGCGCCCTCCATTGCCATATCCAGCCTGTCTTTGTCCCGGATGTCGCCGATAAAATACCGCATTTTCCCGGTAGGCTCCCCGTATTTTTGGCGCATTTCAAACATTTTGTGCTCGTTCCTGGCATATATTCGCAGGGAGCGAACACCGGATTCCACAAGTTCGTCCGTCAGCGCCCGCCCCAGTGTTCCGGTGCCGCCGATAATCAATATTGTCTTGCCTTCAAACATTTCGGCCTCCCATAAGTTCCTGCTGCTGTTCCGGAGGCAATGCCAAAAACGCCTCCCGTATGTCTTTGGGAAGCATTTCCACAATCTTTTCCATTGTAGGCTTGCCGTCCGGCGCAACTCCCGTTTTGGCGGTTACATCCGCCTGCGTTTGCTGCTGCTGCATTTCCATTTGTTGCTGCTCCAACTGCATTTGCCTGTCTAATTCCGTCTGAATGGCCTGCAGAATACTTTCGGCTTGCGGGAATCCAAGCTTCGCAAGTGTCTGCCATACCAAAAGATTGCGCGGCGTCGCCTCGAAATACCCGCCCCCGGCCAAGTTCAAAAGCATTTCCATCATGGCGGTTTTGGTTTTCGGGAATCCCTGCTCGGCACTGATCTCAATATCAAAGTCCGGATACAACCAGTTCCCGGAATCGTCTTTTCTCAGCATGTCGTATTTATTGAACGTGCCGTATTCCGTCTCCAGTGTATTGTCCAGCCTGTACGCCATATCGCCGTCGCTGAAACACAGGACAAAGTTGCACAAAAGCCTGTATATGCGCTTATAGGCAATATTCTTTTCGTTGACTTTAATGCTTATTTTTTCCGCCGTCTGGTTGACAAGAGACTGAATCGCTTTCCCGGACTTCGCTTCACCCTGCGTCATGCCCTGCCACGCTTGCGTAATACCCAACTGGTACTGCAAATCCTGTTTCAAAAAATCATAGAATTCTATCGCCTCTCGGCCTCTGTCTTTAGCCTCAAAATCTTTAAAATTATTGACGTCCATGACGGGAATAATATTTAACTCGTCAGTGTCCAAAAGCTGCGCGGCCTCTTCCTCCTGTTGCTTGTTGTACAGTATTTTGGTATTGCCTTTCAGTATCCTTTCCTCGTGCTTGTGTATCATCTTTTTCATAGACTGTTCAAAGTCGTATGTGCGCTCTATGTCCGAAATGCCGGGAATGGCCTTGCTTCTTGGAATATTGTTCTGTATGACGATTGGAATGGAATCCGGCCCCTTGGGGTGATATCGGGGCAACTTTGCTCCCGCCTCAATTTTGGGCTGTTCCACCACTACCTTTTCACCGGCTTCGTTTTCCTCTTCAATTCGCTCGTTATATGGGACGATCAATTCGTCCTCGTCTACCAATACTTCCTCGCCGTCCTTGTCATACTCATATTCTTCCGTTTCCGGATCAACCTTGCGCCCGTGGTAGAATTTCGGAACCTTCCACAGAATGCATTCATTGGAAAACGCAATCACTCCGGCTTCGTCGTCGTCGTCCAGATACCATTTTTCAATAACGACGTACTTTGCCAGCGGATCCTCTGCAGCGCGAGAAAAGACGTCCGGGCTTAAATTTACGTCGTTTGTCTTGTTGACGTTTGATTCGTATTTTGTGCCCACCTCGTCATAATTGACGTCTGCGCGCTCCCCAAGCTGCGGCAATGCGTCGGCGGCTTTGCCGTACCGCTTTTTGCACTCCTGCAGCGTTTCATTCTCCACATGATACCAGCAACGGCATTTATTCTTATCCGTCGCGCCGGCAGCCCACAAAATGTTTTTTGGGTGAATGCAGATAACCTGCGTTTTTTTATGGGCGTCGCGCAGTACCTTGTAAGCCACTATGCCGTATTTCTTGACTTCCCGTTCCGCAAGCGTGTTTATTTCGTCCATATTGCCGCTTCGCAGGATATAGTCTACTTCCGCCTGTAATTTTCTTACGGCGCGCTCGTCGTCCTTTGCAACGGGCTTAAACACGGCGTCGGGGATACTCAAATCAATCTGCGATTCTATAACGGTCTGCGACATTCTGACGACGGTACGGGCGTCATTCCTGCTCTGGTTTGAATAAATGTTGCCGAATTCCCTGTCGCCCATGTATATCTGCTCTTCCCGGTCAAACTTTTCGTCCCATAGCTGCTTTTCCTTTTTGGCAAGGTCGAATTCGTTTTTCAGCGCAGTCGCTTCCGCTATCATGCTTTGCGTGTCGCTATATTCCTTCACTTTCTGTTTCCCCCTTTTTACAAGGGACTTCAACGGTTTTAAAAAGTCCATTGTCACTCACCGCTTTTCAGCAGAATTTCACCGTATCCGTGGTCCTTTACCAAATGCATGATAAAAGCCCGTTCAAAGACGCGCAACGCCGTCATGTCGATTTTCTGTATTCCGTCCCGCACGTTTTTGCGGAACGGATCGTTGTACTCACTCAAGTTCACGCGCATTTTCAAATGCGCTTCCATAAACGCGAGCAATTCTTCCAGGTTCATGGAAAACATATCGGGCTGCTTCTCCTGCGGCCTTTTAGGTATGTTGTCGGGATTGATTGCCTTATGTTCCGGCGCCATGCGAACTTCGGGCGTTTTATCGGATGAATAGTCAAATTTACTCATTGCTTGCCTCCAATAATATATCCACCGTATTTTTTACGGTAGTGTTCTTTTATTTTTGGGTTTTTCTGCGCGTCGGCCAGCACCGACCAATGGTATTCTTTTCCTTTCGGCAAGTCCTGTTGTTCAATCGGCATGTGCGCTTTTTGCTGCTGCCGTCCTTCGTGCATCAGCGCGTAAGCCATGACACAATCGTCGAAGCAACCTTCCTCTGCCTCTTCCTTGCCGTTTTCCTTATAAATGAAAGTCAGCATTTCTTGCAAAGTGTCCATGTCGTTGATAAGTTCCGGATTGTCCCGGACAATTGCCCTGGTCCTGTCTATCAGTTTCGGACGCGTCGCCGCGGTGGTTTGGAATCCGAATTTTTGCTTTCGTTCCCTGGTGATCTCGTCGTATATCTCGCGCTTATACTGGTTGTAATAATTCTGCCGCTGCAATTCCTTAATAGTTGTCAAGCCGTGGTTGTTCACTTCCACCGTCAGCAGCGCGTCGTTGTAGTATCTGGCAAGTTTTATCAATTCCCACGCAAATCTGTCCGGTTCTGTATGCAGCCTCAGTCTTGCCACTTGTTCGCCCGTGGTGTTGTCTGCCGCGCTTGCGACGCTGTAATCGCCGTTTTTAAGTCCTTCCGCCACATCCGCGCCGATAACGTACGGATAATTCCGTTTTGGTTCCTGGTAGATAATCAGCGGTCCGCTTTCGTCCGATATGAATTTAAATTCCTTCCCATTTTCGTCGTATTCGATATATCCTGTTTTTTGCTCTCTTTCCTTTACCTGCTCTATCCGCCTTTGTAAATTAGTTTGATTGAACACAGGGCGCCCGGTATGCAGAAACGCTTCGTCCGGGAAAGACGGGTTTTCCTGCTTCATCTGGTCCGCGTCGCCATGACAGTCGTTCTGAAGTTTCCACCGATACCACTTAATTTGTTCCGCCGTTATTTTGTAAGCGTCAACCAAAAATTGTTCATACTCGCTCAAGCCAGACACAATGTCTTGCCGTTCTTTTTCTGTAACAGGCATTCTGTAGTCTTTATAGTCAAACCACGCGAAAAACAACGGCTTCCATTCATTTTTACCAGATACGGCGTCGTCCCACAGCTTTTTAAAGTCGTTGTAACCATTGGCGGTAGATTCAATCACCACTTCAGTGTCCGGATCGTTTGGCACGGCTTGTAAAATACCGGCAAGCTGCTTTAGTGGATTTTTCCCCTCCGGACTCGGCCAGAACGCAAACTCGGAAGCGTGTACCTGTCTGTACGTGTCGCCGCGGCCAATATTGACGTCGCCTGCAACCTGTACGCTGATCCGGCTGTTTAATCCTTCCCGTTTACCCTTGTAGTTGGTTGGCCTGTCAAATATCAATTCTTTTGCGTTGGACGCTTTCTGCAACGGCTTTACATAGTCCGGCAGACGTTCGTACATGTACTTGGCCTTGCTAAATATGGTAGTGGTTGCTTCGCCGTCGTCGGCAACAATCAGTGCATTCCAGTTTTTTTTAGACGTTGTGTTGAACAGCATTTTGCCTTGTTCGTTGGTAGAAACGCCCTCTTGCCGCGCTTTTAAAACAATGATTCTGACGGGCTTTCCTTCCGTTCTCATTTCTTCCTTAACTTTGTTGATGGTTTTCTGTATGTCGTTGTGGACAAATGCTACTTCCCTGCCACTTTTGTCCACTATTTTGATGTACTTTTCGGAGAATACGTCATACTTTAAAAACGCTTCTTGCATCTCAAAGAATTCAAATGGGTGCATAAAATCCCCCCAAAAATAAAAAAAGCCGTACCAACTGAAGTAAATCAGTCGATACGGCTCTCTTGGTACTTACGTACTCGCGGAACTTACACTTTTATTGTTTTTTCGTCTGTCTCAAGTGCTTTTATGGGAATTACCTTTTTGTCCTTGTCCATGTTTTTGCATCTGCCCCTGCACTTTATTTCAATGTTTCCGTCTTTTACATAAAACAACGTTTTGCCGTCTTCTTTGCATTTGACTTCCGTCATTTCTTTTGCCTCCCGGCCTTTTTCATGGAGATTGCCACGGCTATTCTTTGGGCATGCTTCTTGCTTTTTGGCTTAACATTGCCGATTTTGCCGTCGCCTCCGGTATATTCGTCCACCAGTTTGCGGATATTGGACGAAACCGTCTTTCTGGAACGTCCCTTTTTCAGCGGCATATTATCACCTCGCAAATAAAAACGGGGCGTTTATGCCCCAAAGAAAGAGGATGGTATCACATACAATACCATGATAACATGAATATTTTGCTTAAAAGCACACAAAAAGCACACTATTTTTCATTCCAGGATATTTTTATTCCACTAAGCTGCTGCCTTATTGATTCCAGCGCTTTTTTATTCAATTCCTCGCACCAATTTTCGCTATAATGGACGTCCGACGCGACGCGCTTAAATTCCCTTACGGCGTTGTATTTGTTGAAATACCTGGAATATATCACGCGCTTTTCGTTTGGCGGCAACGTTTCAAGAATATTGTTCAGTCTGTCGATGAACCGGGTGAATTCCCGCTCCTGAAACTCCAGGTCCGACAGCGTAAGGTTTTTTATGACGCATATTTCCACAATGGACACATTGTTTTTATTTGCGGGAACGGCTAAGTTGAAGTTGAACGCCGCTATTTCGCTTCGCTTTTCTTTGATGTCGCCGATGCGGTCGCGGATGTCCTTCAAGTCATTGTCAAAGCCGCGCTTGCTATGATACAGCAATATTTTTTCAACATCGTCTCTGGATATTTCCGTAACCACAGTATGCATAGCATCATCCCCCATGTTTTCTGAATACCGGCTTTTCGCAATGTCCGTTTATCAAGTACTTGTTTATATCTCCTTCGTCAATGGCTTTTCTGCATATGCCCAGCGCATGTTCCGCCGCCTCTACTGTTTTATCAATTTCTGCCGCGGTGTGACTAAGGCTTGGCGCGATATACGGCATTAAAACGCCCTGTTCAATCATGCATTGATCGAATAACGTTTTTACTTCCAACGGACTTACATTGTCGTCTCCGCTATAATGCATTGACGGATTGCAGGCGTACCAATCGTTTACCTCGATGTATCGGTCCATTTTTGCCGCACACACCGTATGTATTAATTTGTCGCAAAAATGTTGTCCGCAGTTTAGTATATGGCGGGCGACGTTCAACGTTTTCATTTCATTTATGGCGGCCAGAGCGGCGGCATAGCCGGTTGTTTCGGAAAAACATGTCCCGGATAAAAGAAATACGTCCCCGTACTGCCTGTCGCCCAGGCGCATAATGTCTTTTTTGCCGCATAACGCGCTGATACTATATCCATTGCCCATTGCCTTTCCGAACGTGGCAAGGTCCGGCGTTACGCCCAATAGCCCCTGTACGCCGCTTATACCGTACCGGAAGCCTGAAATTATTTCGTCCAGTATCATTACAATACCGTACTTGTCGCACAGGTCGCGGATATATTGCAGCTTCTCGCGGGTTATATCCACCGTTGACGGATCGAGGATTATAGCGGCAACAATATTGTTTTTTAAATATTCTTCAATACCGATTTTGAAGTTAAGCACGTCCATTTTAATAGTCATATCGGAATATTTGTATTTTACCGTATTGTAATTAACACATTTCGGTATCCCGCCGTTTACCTCCGTTGTACCGATAAACCAATCATGCTGACTAATAAACGGATTTTCTTCCGCGATCAGTACAACGTCCCTGCCGGTATACGCCCGCGCCAGACGTACCGCCGCAGAAGTTGCGTCTGAACCGTTCTTTCCGAACTTCACCATTTCGGCACAAGGAATAATTGAATGCATTAATTCGGCAAGTTCCATTTCATACATGGACGGCCTTGTAAAGGATATGCCTTTGTCTATCGCTTCTTTAACGGCATTATCTACCGCTGGATGGCAGTAGCCCAAAATAACCGAACGCAAAGACATTCCGTAGTCAATATATTCCTTGCCTTTGTCATTCCACACATGACAACCTTTTGCGCGGCATAAAAAATCCGGCGCATTGGCCGGAAAACAATCGCCCGAGCGCGAATACGTATGCGCGCCTCCGGGAACCAGATCAGACAGTTTCATTATCTTCCTCCTTGTACTCGATATCATCAAACCAATTTTTGTCTATGCCGTATTTGGCGCATATCAAAGCCCGCGCCATGTCCTCCATGATCGAGTGCGCGAGGTTGTTGAATCCGTCGTTGTCTGTGTCCAAATGTCCCCATGCCAGATGCAATAGTTCGTGAACAAGGATCCTTTCGGCGCAATACTTTAAAATCCTCTCGCCGTAATACTTTGGTTTAAGTATGCGTACAACAGCCGACTTTGTCGTCAGTATATATTCGCATTCCCCGGAGCATCCTTTTAATAAAAATTCGTGCGGTTCTGCAAGTTCTACTTTTATCGTCCAATGGTGAAGTCCGAGTCTCTCTTTCCATTCGTTCAGCGAGGCTATGGCCTCCTGGATATTGCTGAATTTTTCTATCGGCGTCATATTTCCTCCGTTTTCATTAGCATAATCGCTATCCTGGTGAGTGCGTGCTCCAATTCGTCGGAATCGCGGCTGACTTTATACTGCCGCATGTGTTCAAGCACGTGATCGTAGTGCTCCTGCGTCGGCCTGTCCATGTAGTCGTTTTTGGGATATTTCTTTTCGCCCTCCGCCATTGTACGCATGATAGCAATTGCGGCGGATACGGCTATTGTGCAATAGTCCATACATTCTCCTTTTCTACGCTGCAAATTCCCACCCCGTATACACAGCGTTCACCCCTGCCTAAAAAGGCAAACCTAAACTTTTATTCTTTCGGTACGTTTATCCACTTGGATGCGTTCATGATAGGCAATTTTTCAGGAAACCACCAGAAGTCATAAGTAATAATGCTTTTGTACGTCACCGGCTCCCGCGTTTCCGGATTGTTCAGTATAAGGGGTCCGATACTGCCTGTTCTCACTTTCAATTCCTGCAACTTGTATCCTCCGCCTTTGACGATAACCACCTTATCCAGTTCCGGAAGAAATTCCTTTGCCGATACATACGAGTCCGGTTCCTCCACCTCCACGCAGTTGCAGTATGACAGGTAATAGTCCGGAACCATGTAGCATATCGGCGTGCCAAAAACATTTGGCGCGACGTTTTGCAGCAGGTATTTTCCGTCTGCGTGCTGTTTTACAACACAGTCCACCGTTTTGTACTTGTTTCCGGCGATAATAAGCAAGGATACGCTGTCACGCAGTTTGTATTGATTGGTTATGTTACGCATTTTTCTCCACCTTTCTGAGCATTAATTGCTCAAATCAATATTAAAGTTGTATTTTATTGAATTTGGAGGTATATTGACAATCGTTTTTGTTTTTAAAAAGCGAACAGGAAGATAGAAATTTGCTTGCAAGAAATCATTTTTAAATGTTTCTGCGTATTTTTCTATGCGTGGTTCGCAATCTTTTTCGTTCAAGTACACATCGTTTGCTGATATGCTTTCTATCATGTAACCAAATTCTTTTTTTGTTATGTAAAAAATTTTTATTTCGTCTCTAACCCTTCCGCACCCTAAAAAGAAGCTTCCTTGTACCCCTATTTTGTTTTGCAACGCATATATTGGCACTTCCTCTATTTTTACATATTCTTTAGTAATTGGCGATACGTTCAAAATAGCCATTACAATAAGAAACGTACACGGAACAGAAAAAGGAATAGAAAGAAGAATGCTCACAAAACCCGCACTTTGCTCTAAATATTTCGCAATAACGATTGTCGAAATAACTGCACAAACAATAAAAATTGCCAATGTTAACATTTTTCTACCCTCCGTAACATATCAAATATTTTTCTTTCTTCTTCCAAGGCATAGGGATATTCATACAGTTTCCTTGGATTCAGTATTCCTTTGGCATACAAGCCGTTCGCCATAGCCGCCGTTTTCGGCTTTACAGCATCAATGAACGCTTTTGTTTCGTCAACATACATTTGTTCACATATGTTTTCGTTGTAGCCCTGCGCGGCAATTCCGCGCTCATACGGTATGCTTTTTGCATAGGCGGCGTGCTTTATGAATACTTTGCTGTCGTTCCAGTTCCATTCAAGCGTGCCCTTTTCGCCCACGATACGCAGTTCACGGATAGCCGGGCGGGATACAATGTCGATCAGGATTGTGCCGGTAATGCTTGAATCAAACTTTACCGCCGCTGAATATACGTCGTCCGCCGATATGTCGGAATCGTCCAGCTTTTTGTCAATAAAGCCTTTTGCGTCTGCCGGATCTCCGAACAGCCAGGACAGCCAAGACAATTCAAAGGCAAATATTTCTTTACAGCCTCCTGTTGCTTTCTGCATAGCGTAATACGTTGTTTTATCACATCCGGGGTGCCAGTCCTCAATATGATTTCCGCAATGGTAAGCGAAAGCGTACAGCTTTCCAAGCGCGTTTTCGTCCAGCAATGCCTTTATTTTGCGAATAGCCGGGTGGAATATCATTGTGCGGCTGGGATAGTACTGTCCGTCATAAGCCGCAATGTCCGCTTCGCAGAAACAAGGCGCATTGTACTTATTTGCCATGTCGATATATTTTTGCTTTGAAAGCGGCGGCGTGGACACTATTACGGCATTGACAGGCTTATTGTTTGCCGGATTTTTGAGGAAGCTTTCCATTTCTTCCGACATATCGGTATACCAGCAATCCGCGTTCGCGCTTTTGTAATCAACTATGTCGTAGCCTATTATGTCGGTGTAACCCAAAGCTTTCAAGCAGCGTATTCTGCGCCGCCCCATTGAACCCAAACAGCCAATAACTATAAATCTCACCTGCTCAACGCCCCCAATCTTTTCCAATATTCCTCGTTCCTGTGCTGATTTAACAAAGCCACCTCTCGGTGTTTGTCTAGGTATTTCACTATGCCCCCGATATGCAGATTGCGCTTGCAGTTCCGGTACACGCTTTCCATGACTTCCGCGTCCTCCAGGTAGTCGAGGCTTAACCGGTACGGCCTGTCATAGTTGAATTCCAGTATATTCGCGCCTTTTGTAACATACGCACCCCAGCCGGTATCGCCTGAAAAGCCCGCGGTTTCAATGTTTTCTCGCGGATACGCTATTACGTTTAAGCCAAACGGCAAGCCGTCAGTCCTTACGGCTTTTTTAAACTGCAGTTCGCTTGCCACATAGTAAACCGCGTTGATTGTTTCCGGGCAGACAAGCCAGTCGTCACCGTCTGCGTTTACAATAAAGTCAACGCAGTTTTTTGCGGCGCAATCGCGCTGCCGCTTGATTATGTTGTTTTCGTCCCCTGCAAAAAAGCCGATTCCGTTTCTCGCGGCTATCGGCTTTAAATGCGTAACATTGTCCGGACAGTCCCCGGTGCATAATATAATCGGCAGGTTTGCTTTTTTTAACCTGCCGATCAGTACGTCTGTTACCGTCTGCCCGTCTATTTCAAGCAGACATTTTCCAAGGAGGCGCGTGCTGCCGTATCGGACAGTAAGAAAAATTGCTGTAGTCATAATGCCTCTTGCTTCAAACAAAAATTTTGCATTTTTATATCCTTGCTTGCTTCAAGTATTTTTACTATGCGTTTGCTTGCATGCCCGTCCCCGTACACATTGTCGCACTTGCCCGCCAGCGCGTTCCATTTCATAGCCCTGTCCATTGCCCGCAGTATGTCGCCCGCACTATAGCCGCAATCAAAAACATTGCTGTTTCGAATGCGCCCGTTCTGGCGACTGCCGACGTTCACAACCGGCAGGTTGAGGCTTGCCGCCTCTATAATGCCGCTGCTGCTGTTTCCAACCATCATTCCGGCAAACTGCATCAAGGATAAATAAGTCAGGTGGTCGAGGTTGTCAACCGCCGTTACATGGCTGTACGTGCTGAAAGCAAGGCTTTTGTCTATCAAGTCGTTTATCAGGTTGTTGCCCGGATCGCAATTGGGACGTATCAATATCGTTTGCTCTTTTGTTTTTGCCAGCGCAAGCAGAAATTCACCCATGTCACGCGCCGTATTGTCCAGTTCCCGCGTCACAGGCTGAAAACAGGCCAGTATATACGGCTCATTCAAATTGATACCGATACGCCGCTGTAATTCCTGCTTGGAATATAACTTTGCGCATTTAAGCCAGTCAAGGCCGGGCGCGCCGACGACATAAACTTTTTTGCTGTAATCGCAAGGCAAACCGTCATCTTTCCATTCGTCGTCATTGCTGTTTGGCAATTCTTTAAAGCAATAATAGCTGTCCAGTCCGCGCATTTCGCACACTTTTCTCACATACCGCCAGTGCGCCGTAAAATGCCATGTCGCAAGCATTGTTATTGAATTGCGGAGATAGTCGTCAAAAGCGCCGGTTGTCGTTTCTCCGCCGTGGATATGCGCTATGGGTATGTTCAGCAGCGTTGCAGCGGTAGCGGCGGCATGGATTTCGTAGCGATCTCCAAGAACAATAACAATATCAGGAATATATACTTTTAAAGCATGTAAAACGTGCTTGCAAAAGTATCCATAATCCTCTATATCGTTAAATTCAGGCAACATTGAAACAGTTTCAAATTCTTTAAGCATTTCTTTTATGCAATGGTGGTTTCCTGGTGAAAATATGATTAATTTAAGTTTATTACTTTCCTCTATACCTTTCATTATCCAGTACAGGTGCCCATAGTCCCACCGGCCGGATGAAATGACGCATATTTTTTTCATTTTGCGCCTCCTGTAACGCACTGCGCTTTCTTTGCGGCGTTTTCGCGCTTCCGCACATAATGGCGGCATTCGTAGGTAATTTTGTACTTTATTACGTCCGCCAATTCCTTTGACATGTCGCAATTCTGCCGTTTGTTCAATTCCTCAAGTTGCGGCCTGATACTGCATACTGCACTGCATTTGCAGTTTTTACATGGTTCTAACATGGGGCAACTCCTTTCGTAAATTAGTAACAGCAGCCCAAATTCAAGTCTGGTTTTCTTGTTTTTGGCGCATTGCTTTCGTCGGTGTTTTTTCCTTCTTTTAAAGCTTGCGCCAATTCCTCGCGTATAATTTTTCTAATATCTGCTTCCGTCACATCGTCCACCTCCTCTCTTGTTGTTTGCCACCCATCATAAAAAACGCCATCGTAATATAGCACTTTTTTACTGTTTATGCTTTTTGGATTCGTTGGCTTTGCCCTTTTAGTTGTTTGCAAACCGCACATCTGTCTAAAATTTACAGGCATGTCGTTTATGACGACGTCTTTATTACAACCGCATATAAACGGATCGTCATTCAATCCGTATTTGTAATTCATTGTTTTTGCAAGGTCCGCAAAATTGTTTTCGTCTATTTTAAGTTCTGCAAACCTCACTTTGTCCGCGCCGCTTTCCCTTGCCCACTGGATAAAATCCAATATTTTGCTTTCGGAGTCAATGTGTCCAGATATGATATTGCAGTTAATTCTTACTCCGATATTATAATACCTGCATCTTGCTATTGCGCTTTCAAGCGTATCTTGATTAAGCAGAATACCGGTTATGTCCTCGTTTTTCCGTAAGTCGTAATGGTGTATTGATATATTTAGTCCGGTTATCAATGACAATTTTTCATCAACATATTCAGACGTTATCATACCTCCGTTTGTTGTCACGTAAACACTGGCGTATTTGACAATTCCCTCTATGAGTATGCCAATTTCTTTGTACAACGTAGGCTCGCCGCCAAGCAATATTACATTTACTCTGTCTGATGTTTTTATCCGCGACGGTCTATAGCCTGTAATAGCGCTTATTAATTCATCGGTGCTTGCGTGATATTCAGGATGATACCCGCTTTTTTCAACACACCAGCTGCATTTGCCATTACATTTATCCGTAAGCATTACTTCGAGCCAGTCGGAGTAATTCCCTCCGCACCAGTTATGCTTATTTGGTAGCATTTTACAACTCCTTTCCAAAAATAAAAGCCCATTCTTCCTCGCCGTTTTCATCCTCTCCCAATGACTTAATAGCTTTTTCCATTCTTTCGTAGCATCCGGACAGCAATGCATGTATATTGTCGTCAATGTAAACGTCGTCTTTTTCTGGCCTGCTTTTCGCCGCACATACTATTCTGCCGCTTTTTCTTACTCTCAAGGCCATTTACTTAATACCTCCTTCTCTCCCTTTTTGTTGTTAAATTTTATTAAGTACAATTTATGTCATTATGATAATGACATATCATGTCATTAATGACGAACTCTTTAATGACAATCTATGTAATTAATAAGCTAATTTTTATTCCATATTTTTACAATTGATAATGACATTTTATGTGCCCCTTTATTTACATATATACCATGTGAGTGTGGCGTTTACTTTCTGCCGCCTTTTGTGGGACTAACAACATACTCTCCCGTCCGGTATTTTGGTGTGGCGTAGTCCTTCCACCTGTCGGACAGGCTGTATACATTTGGCTGTTTTTGTCCGGCAGCGGCGCCTTTTAGTCTCAAAAACCCATGGCTTACTAAGTCTACAAAGCCATAGTCTATCAGTTCTCTTATGGCTTTTGTTAATGTTCTTCTGTCCATGTTCCATAATTCCTCGGCTTTTTTCTGTGTAAGAACAAGGCTATTGACATTATCCTCTGTACAATATTTTTTCTTTCCTGCCTTTTCAATCTTTTTATACCGCATACGCATAAACTGTATAAGTACTTTTATTGCTGTGCCACTCAAAGATTTCCATGCCTTACTGTCGATAATTTCGTCGTACAACACGACACAATGTCCATACTTGCCCACATTATCACCTTCCCGTAAAAAGGTAACAATAATAGGAAAAGACTGATATCACGCTACGGAACGGATATACAGTCTTTTTACGCCTGGCCTGGCAACCTATTACCGCCTTATCAAATTTATTTATGTTAATGCTTGTTTAAGCATATCGCATACTTCATCCACTTCCGCTTCCGTCATGTCTGCGTAAAACGGTAGCGCCAATGTCCTGCTTGCAACTTCTTTTGCTACCGGGTAGTCGTCCGTATTGTAGCCCAATTTCTTTATATGCGGCATATCCGTCACGCATGGAAAGTATGCGCGGGTTTCTATGCCGTGCTCTTGCAGGTATTGCATGACTTTATCGCGGTTGTCCACCTCGACGGTAAACACAAACGGACTAAACATTTTCATCGGCGCCTTGTCCCACCTTGGGTATTGAACCAGTTTTTCAGGCAACTTTTTCAAGTAACATTCGTAAACACAAAGCCGCTTTTCCATTATCTCGTCAATTCGCTTCAACTGCTCTATGCCCATAGCTGCTTGCATATCTGTCGTACGAAAGTTATAGCCCATTATGGACGAATTCAGCGCCGTGTCGCCCGGTAGTCTGCCGTGGTTTCGCGCCGCCCTGCAATAGTCGGCTATGTCGGCATTGTTGGTGCAGATCATGCCGCCTTCGCCCGTCGTCAGTTGTTTGTTCGGGTAGAACGCGAATACCTGCGCGTCGAACGGCCTGTCAATTTTACTGCCCAGGCTTTCGCAGGAATCGAGGATAATTTTTACGGCTTCAAGGTCTATTGCGTGCTCATTGCAGCTATTATTGTACATTCCCTGCATTTTGCCGGTATGTACCGGATTTCCAAATACATCAACCGGCATAATTGCTTTTCTTGTTTTGTTATGTGCCCACGTTATTCCATACTCATCAATAACATTTTTCCAGTCCATATTATAAGTCTCTCTGTCAATGTCAGCGAATACCGGCCTTGCCTTTGTCCATAGAATACTGTTTACAGTCGCTATAAACGTATACGGCGTTGTAATTACCTTGTCGCCCTTGCCTATGCCGCAAGCCAATAGACATAAGTACAGCCCGTCGGTGCCGTTGGACACTGCTACGGCATATTTGGTGCCGACGTATTCGGCCATGCGCTCTTCGAACTCGGCAACTTTGGATCCCTGCGCTATGTCGCCGGAAAAAATGACGGCGTTTACGGCCTTGCATACGTCCTCGGCAAACGACATATAGGACGGCCTACTCAGTGGTATCATTTTTACCTCCAACCAGCGCCAATACAGCCGCGAATACCAATACGCCGAACCATGCGCCGAAAAGAAATACAACAGACATTTGCGGCAAATGCTCCAATATCCAGGACATGCTATTCCTCCTCAACAGCGCTAATTATAGGCTCAAATTGCAACCGCGCATAATATCCAATGTGTTTATTGGTTGCAGTAAAATATTCCGGCATGATACGAACAAAACACTGCATATCTCCGTGTTTTTCAAGTAACTCCTTGATTTGTTCAATGTGTGTTTCTTCAAGCTTGTCGGCTTCACATGCCCGGCAGCTTTCATAAAGCGAGGTGTTTTTGTGCCTGGTTATGCCTATTTTTCCACAATCCCGGTACGTTGCAGTGACAATTTCGTAGTCGTACCAGTCGCTTTTTCCTGTGCTTGTAGGAAATTTTGATAGTACATTTGACATAAATTCATTAAAACTTTCCATTGGGAGCCTCCTTTTTGCGCTTTCTTGTGGCGACCTCTTTTGCTGAAATGTAACGTATGCCGTCCAGTTCTTCCATTGTCACTGTGACTTCGTTGTTTATGCCTTTGAATATTTCGGACAGTTCTTTTTTAATATCCATTCTTTTTTAACCTCCTACTTCAATAAAATGTGCTGCGCCGCACCGGCAGCGCATAAACATGAATTCTGTTGCACCGTCTACCTGAACTACCGTAAGCGTATCTATATCTACGGCGCGGTATAGCCTGTCTATTATGCTGCAGCGCGTTGTTTTGCGCTTTAGTATGCGCTTATGGCAGCGCGGACAGTGAATAATGTGTTTCATGGGAACTCCTTAGCTGGTGTTGAGACAGTCTTTTTCAATTAGTCCTATGTCAATCCAAAATTTTTTGATATTGTCGGCTTTATTTGTATCGTCATAATCAAGTGTACCGATGTGTTCATAGCTTCCGGTATCGAATATTTCGTAAAAATTAAATGGCTGGCGTCCAGTTGTACAGCGGTACTTCGAAGTCGGCGTCATTGAAGTCGGCATTGACTTTGTCGGATTTTTGCAAGTCTTCGTAAATCCGACCAACCTGTTCAGAAACAGTATCTTTATGAACGTTGACAGTATCCGCAATTTCATCAAACGTGCAACACTGCAAATACATATCAAATATCTTCTGCTTCCGCTTCTCTCTCAGGTCTTTGTCAATATCTGTCAGGTATCCACTTATAGACCGCAGCGAAACTGATAATGTTTTTGCTATTTCCTCCTTGCTCAGTCCGGTTCCGGCAGCATATAGCCGTATAGCTGAATTCTTTTTGTCCTTCTCGTTCATCTGCAAACCATGTGAAGCGTTTCTCTGTATCGCTAATGCAAATAGTTCCGCCTCGCTTTTGGTTTCCGTGACTGTTGCCTCAATATACTCGGCCTCGGCCTTCCTGTGCGCCGTCCACCTATGGAAACCGTCAATCAATATATTGTGCTGATTGACTTCAATAGGCGGTAATACTTCCAGGTTTTCCGCATATCTCTGAATCGTTGCCGCATCCGCCTGAATGCGCGGATACAAGTCCTCTCTGTACACTACGTCCGATACTTTCATTTTCATTTTTTTGCACCGTACCTTTCGTTTTTTTATTTCCGCACCTAAAAATGGCATAAGAAAAGCGGCCTGGTACGGTAGGCCGCTACGGCTGTACATGCCGTCCTATGCCAATATTGACCTAGTTGGTTGATACTTTAAATTTTCGTCTGACTCTATCGACAACTCTTATAATGCGCTTGTACCAAAAGTTGTACATTTTTAGTTCCTCGGCTTTGTTTTCCAGGTTTTCAAGAATATGTGCCAGCGCAACCAGTCCGCCCAACTCGTCAATATCCTCGTCGTCTATGCAGACATAGTCTGATATTGCAGAGCCTATCATTCCCTGCCAGTACACGAACAGTTCGGCCTCGTCAAGTCTGTTAAGCCATTTGGAGTACAATGCATTTTCTATGTGTATAACGTTTTTCTCCATACTACACCGCCTTTATCTTGCCGCGCCGTATCTGGACAACGTCGTCCCGGTACTCCTGCTTTGCGTACTCGGACGGCTTGCAGACAATCATGTTTTCGTCGTCCTCGAAGCTTGCAGCTTTCATATCGTCTCCGTACGTCTGGATATACATGTTTACTGTGCCGATAATGATATTTTCGCGCCTGATATAGTCAACAAACGCCTGTGCCACTCTCTCCGGCATCATGCCCTTTTCAAACTTGATTCTCATGGGAGACGGCTCCTTTCTTAATAATGTTTCTGCTCATAAAGTAAGACCTCTTGCACCTGTCATACCGTATGACCTTGAGCTTTATTAACTCTCGCAATACAGCCTTTATCCCGCGATCGCTCAATCGTAAATATTTTGCCATTTCATTCCTGCCCATCGACCGCTTTCCCTTCGGAGACCGTATGCGCCCGGTAGTCCATTCAATACAAGTGGCTCCTAGTTTCAGAATGGCTCCAGCGGCCTCCGTGGACAGTCCGGCATTGATCAGGCGAGCAATTTCATCGGCCATAAGCATGGAATACGGCCTCTTTCCTCCGATACTTTTTGGCTTTTCCCTTTCAAATTGAACGCCATTTTCCGTTTCAACGGCTTTGTAATTGCTTTTTGCGCGGAATACCGGCGCATTCCACAGCGAATACAGCGGCTTTTCGCGCTCGGGCAGCGACACGATAATAATTTCTTTTCCACCGGCCTTTTCGCGACCAAGAATGAATTCATCACGTACCACGTTTGTATCTCCATTCAAATAGTCAACCATATCTTTTTTCATAAAAAAACCACCCCTTTTTGTCACGGGGGCATGGTATCAATATGATACCTTGCTAAAATGGCATTGCGCCCTACAAGCTCTAGGCTTTGAGTGCATTTGGGCATGAAATCGCTTTATATATAGTGTTGCTCTGTAGAAAAAACTTCAAAAGCATTCCTCTTTTTTTTGCTTTTGCATATCCATGCAAAATACCTGCATAACTGCCGCATAAAAGTACCTGTTGCCTCAAAAACGCAGCACAAAAAGCCTGAAATGCACTATTTATGCATGTTTTCAGGCATTAGCTTAATTACAGGAAAACAATATTTCGTGTAATTTGCTTTGTATAGGCAAAAATTCCGCATAAGCCCCGGCATTTGTGCCGGAGCCTGCGGATATGAGAAAGAAGGGAAAGCTATTGTAAATGCAAGTCTTTGTAATGCTCAGCCACCTTCGCTTTGGCCTCGTCCTCGCTCATGCCGGCCACCTCGACGAGCCAGCGTATGGCTTTGCCGTAGGCTTCCGTGACAGTAGCGTCGGCGGATACGTCGAAGTTTAGGTTGGTGGTGGTGTTTTGGCTCTCTATTTTTTGCACATCGCGCCACTTGTCCGGCTGCCTGTTTTTCAGCCAAAATATGGCTGCAGTAGTGTCCGGAGGATAGTGCTTTGTGACTGTCTGGATGTCTGTGATTTGCCCTTGAAAAGTAGCTGTGATGATGTCGGGATGCTCGTACCCTTTTGCTCTATGGTACAGTTTTTGTGCTATTACCGCATCAGCCTCCATTTTGCCGCGTTTTAAGGACTCAAAAAATTCAGGATAACTATATTTCCAATTATTTACAGTCTGTTCTGTAACGCAGAAAAAATCAGCCATGTCTCTATCTGTAGCTCCAAGCAAACATAATTTGTATGCCTGCTCTGCGTACTCTTTTTTGTACGATGACGGCCTTGCCATATCCATATCCCTCCCAACAAAAAACACCCGCCTCTCGCAGGTGCCCTGTGCATACTTCTATTACCCTTACTATACCACATGCGACCCGGCAAAACAAGGCAAGACTTCCCCCTATCCAAAATAGGACTACAGTCCTACCAAAAATAGGACTAATGGCCTATTGTATTGTAATGCATATGGCAGTACAATAGCATCATAGCAAGCGCAAAGCTTGACAAACGGGAGGTGGAGGAAATGAAAAAATGTACATTAAGACATGATGACGCAAAAGGCTTTATACTTGTGGATGAGGACGATAATTTTCTTGCTACGGTAGATGTGGGGGAAGATGGGGAGGAAGTCGATTGGAGTTTTGCAGAAAAACAAGCTAATAAAATCGGATATACACTTGACTAAGCTGATGGCACCGCTCCGGCGGTGTAAAGCGCAAGCCCCGTCCAAAGTCGGGGCGGAAGCACGAAGGGGTCGACACCCCCGGGAAACGGGGCGGCAAGAGGGAGGGAAAGAGAATGAAGATCATGCAAAAGTCAGTGTCCGAATACGTTGGCGACAACAAGTCATTTGTTAATGAGCTTGTGGACATACTTGGAGAGGACTATATAGACAACCAGGACGATATCGGACTGCGCGGCATTTACGAGCCCGAGTTAAAATCCGGAAATCTCCAGGATAGCTACGAGTGGTATTCTATGGATGGCGACAGTCGCGATGCTGTCCCGGGAAATGCATTGGCAAAGCGCGGACAGAGACTGGACGGCGTATCTACCTTTGGGATTGTGCAAAGCTGGGCCGACGCAGGATATAGTGATATAGTCAAAAATCTCAATGAGTCTCTTGAGGCCGCCGCAGATTGGGGAGATACAGACTACATTGCCGTTGTTCGCGGCAAGGCAAATCTCAACGAGGCATGGGAGGACGCCGGGGAAATTGTACTTAAATATGCTGCCATAGCGGCTTTGATACGCAAATAGGGCCAGGCCAGCGACGAGAATGCCGTCGCCTCCGGGAAACCGGAGCCGCTCAACCTATATAGCCGCGGGCGACAAAGGGCGCCGGGCGCGGGAGGGTGCTATGAAGAATGGTCTGTACGAGCAACTTTTAAAGGCATACAACGACGGCGATGACGACAAAATGCGCGATCTGATGGAGGGATACTCCCCGGCAAAAATGGTGGTAGCGTACCGCCTGGTCGAAAGCATTGAAGGCTATGCCGCTAAGTGTGCCGCAAAACGCGGCGAACATACGTACGTAGGTCGTATGTTGGGTATCTGCGAGTAAGTTTACCGGAAGGTCAATATTTTTTGAAAGGGGAATTGTATGCCAGGCAAAGATAGAGCAATGACAATCCGCATGTCCGACGCGGACTACAAAGAAATTGAGAAAAAGGCCTCCGAATGCGGCTTGTCCGTATCGGACTACATGCGGCTGGTTGGAAAAACTGCAAAAATTGAAGTGAAAGCCGGACCTGTCAAATAGGCAGGTCTTTTTTCTGTCCTTTCCACCAGCGCTCATGCAGCCACCGCGCCGTCCTCTCCGGGATCCCGGTCTCGTCCTCCGTCTGCTCCCACGTCAATCCATTGATATACCTGCATTGCAGCACCATGCGCGTCCTGCTGTCCTCCACCGCCGCGATATACTCCTGTGCCTCGGCAATCGTGTCCATGTACGCGTCTATCTGTTTTTGCAGCTGCGCCCTGTACCGCTTGACGCGCCTCTCGTATCCTGGTACGTCTATGCCGGATACCGAAAATGTCTTTTGCAGGTAGGGAAAATGCTTTGACGATCCCCTGACGCTGTCGGACACGCGGCGCTGCTCTACATAGTACTCCGCGTCTCTCAGTTGCTTTTGCAAAAATTCTATCTCTCTTTTAAGCTTCGGAACTTTTTGCAGCCTCTTCTTGTCCACCGGCATTCCCCCCCATAACCTCATGCGTCTGTTTTTAGCTTCCTCCATTTCCGTATCTCCCAAAACCCTAGCCACAGAAACCATTCGTATATCACAGACAAACTCCATTCACTTGGACACCGCCGAAAGCCTATGCCCTGCCATTTCGGAAACCACTTTACTACTTGATATTTTTTCACCCGTATCACCTCGCAATATGCTTATAATGCGCGCTAAATTAACCCCATCTCAATGTTATGTATAGCTTGAAATATCGGACATACTTGCTGTGGCACAACCGCATTTCCTAGGCATTTAAGTCTGTCCACCCTAGCGGGAACCCCATTAGCCACTCTACCCACGTTGGGTTCAATGTTCCACCAACTTGAACCGTCAACGGTTCCGTACCCTGACCACCCGACTTGTTGATATGCCGAATCGTTCCGTTTTTCGTCATGTGAGGTGTTCCCGGACGTCTGTTTATACTGTCTGTTGCTGTCGGTGTCGGCCACATTCTCACGGCGCCCGTAAGTGTCAATATTGGTTTGGTGTGATCCCCTCGGCTGTATTGATATCCTCCTGTTTCCCTCGATCGAGGAGTAGGCCACATCATGGCTGCCATTTGCAATCCCGGCCTGCCGTTGCTGTCCCGCTGGTTCGGTCCTCCATGCGTCGCTATTGTTGCCGTTACGGTTGGCAACAAAGAACACTCTTTCCCGTCTGTGCGGAGCTCCGACAGCCGCAGCTTCATAATCGAATACGGCGACAGCGTATCCTTCACGCTCCAAGTCCTCACAAACTGTTCGCCCGGCAATTCGCAGGATTCCAGGTACGTTCTCACCGATAACCCAATACGGCGTAAGTTCTCGGATAACCCGGAGCATTTCAGGCCAGAGGTAACGGTCGTCTTCTTTGCCTTTTTGCTTTCCAGCCACGGAAAACGGTTGACAAGGGAATCCTCCGGAAATAATGTCAACTGTTCGTAATCCTGTTCGTTCACAAAAATTTTCTGCCGTGACATCTCGTATATCCTTCCACCTCGGCACATCAGGCCAGTGTTTTTCTAATACCTTTGTTGGGTAATCTGCGTATTCACATTGTCCAACAGTGCGAAACCCTGCCCATTCAGCGGCAATATCCATGCCTCCAATGCCTGTAAACAAACTGAAATGTGTTAACATAATCTAACCTCATTTTTACCGCGCATAATCTCCATAATGCGTATCATGCTTTAGCCCTGGAGCAAACATAAATATTTATTCTTCGTACATTATTTCGAGTCCGTACGCTTTTGCGGCGTCGTGCTCAATTTTACAGCCTCTTGTGTTTTCCCACCCTTTGCAAAAATAGGCGGCGTGACAAAGGCTCATGTTTTCAAGAGACTTTGCCAAAAAACAAAGTGGAATTTGTACAACACCTCTAGCTGTCATTTGTTCTTTACTATACCATTCGTCCGTAAAGAGAGTATTTACAATTTCATAACCCTTCTCTTTAAGCGCTTTAATGGCCGCATTTCTTGTCACGACAATTTCTTCATCGCTTTTGTTGGCCATGGGCTGTGATAACATTGCTTTTTTCATAATTGCTCCTTTCTTCCAGGGCTAAAGCATGATACGCATATTTTTTAACCTGTGTTAATTCGCCCCGTGCCTCGCCCTCCCGACAAACTTCGGATGCGCCGGGTTCCGGCACGCCCTGTTTCCTGCGCTGTCTATCAGCCTGTAGTGCTGGCACATGCCCATGTCTTTGCCTTTTTCGCCCATGTACTTGCCGTCGCAAAAATGCTCCTTGCGCGGGCACATACGCTGGATAGCCTCCTTTGTCGCGTCAAATGTCACCGGCATTGGTATCCCTCCTTTCCTCAATTTCCACCTCTACCCGTGGATTGTTTATGTCAACTTCAATATACACTTCCGGCCTCCCGATCCTGTCTATGTTGTCGTCCACTATGATTTTTCCCGCGACAAGCCCATCTATCAACCACTTGCAATCATAGTTCCTTTCGTCCCTGCGCCGCTTGGAGGCAAAATATATCCGTATCGTCACCTTTGCCCTCTCGTACGGCCTCGGCGGCCTCTGGTTGTAGCTGGCATAGTATACATCGTGTTCGGTTTGTTTCTTTTGCCTGGCCTTTTCCATTGGGTGCAAGTTTTGCCATTCGTTCAGGCTCGGCGGCAAGTCGTAAAGTGTGAAATGTATCATTTCAACCCCTCGCTTTCGATGCATAATTATTCATTTCCAATTCGTTCCATATACCTCTCCTGGTGCCCCTCGAAATCATACTCCCCCTCCATGAACTCCCAAAAGCCGTCTATGTAGTCCCGCAGACTCGCATTCTCCGCTTGCAGCCGCGCATTTTCCTCTGACAAAGCCTCGTATGCCTCTGTAATTCTCGCCGCGCCGTCAATTATATCCTTCAAATGGCCTGACTGTGCGGAAATCGTTTCTATGGCCTCTATTTTTTGTTTTAAGCCGTTTATTTGTCCCGGTAATAAATTCACCTTATCCAGGGTATTTTGTGTGAAAATAACCCATAAAACGAAAGCCAGGGACATAATTAAAACGCATATGTATTTCATTAGTTTCATTCAACCACTTCCTTTTTTTCGGGGGAGGAAGGCGCTCCCCCTCGTACATCCTTTAGGTGAGCCATATTCAGTTAATCTGCCAGGTGTCTGGTGATTCTTTCGTTTTATTTTCACCGCCCCGCCTCCAGGAGCAGAGTGAATCATCTCACATTGAAAAACTTGAATATTTTCCGGTAGTACCGCAGCCATATATGCCCTGTAGGACCGTTGCGCTGTTTTCCAACCTTGACTTTGATATCGAATGCCTCCGACGTTTCGTCCGTATCCTTCGGCACATGCAGGAACAATACATTGTCCGCGTCCTGCTCTATGCCGCCGGATTCTTTCAGGTGGTTCAGTTCCGGTTCCGCCGCGCCGACCGCCTCCCTGGACAATTGGCTCAGTGCGACTACCGGTATATGCAGCTCCATAGACATTTCTTTCAGCGTCCGCGATACGTCATCTATCTCAAGCCTCCGGCTGTCGCATTTTTTAAGCGTTCTGCATAGTTGCAGGTAGTCCACCGCCACTATGTCAAGGCTGTTTTTGCTTTTCAGTTCCCGGCAATACGCCTTGATCTCCTGGATATTCGCCAGTTCGTCGTTGATCTCGATTTTCAAGTCCGATATCGGACCTGTCACCCCGGCGATTTTTTTGAAATCCTCGTCTTTCAGCGACTTGCAGAAACGAAGCTTCTGACCATCCACCCCGGCCATATTGGACAGTATCCGCTTGCCTATTTGGAGAGAGGACATTTCGCGGCTGACCAACAGGCACGAATTGCCCTTTTGTCCCAAGTTGATGAAAAGCTGAATAACGAAAGCCGTCTTTCCGATGCCGGGACGTGCCGCTATGATCGTCAGTTCCTCCGGATGCAGCCCGCCGGTTACTTTATCCAAGTCATAAAATCCGGTAAACAGCTTTTCGTCGTCCTTTTGCCTGTACTTTTTGTCGATATCCTCCATGACGTCAAGCAGCACCGTCTTGAGTGACCTGTCTTTCCTGGTGTTTGCGTATATGTCCGTGTCCATAAGTTGCAAAGCATAGTTTTTCAGTTCCGCCGCGCTGTGCGTCCCGGCGTATGCGGCCTCAATGATTTTGTTGCAGCTTGCTATTTTATAGCGCCGCTCGGAATAGTCTTTTAGTTGCTCAATGTAGTACTCGATATTCTGCGGATTTACCTGCATCAGCATTAGGTTGGACGTAACAGACAAAGCGTCCCGTACCTGTCCGCTGATCGCGTCGGCCACCGTAACGCTGTCTACCGTCTGCTTTCTGTCGTACAAACATACCATGGCCTTGTATATCGTCTGGCATAGCGTGTCGTAGAAATCAGACTCATTCAGGCGCGGTATATAGTCCTGCTTGTCAAACAGTATGCTTGCAAGGACGCTTTTCTCTGTCTCTGAGTTATACGGTAATGGCTGATTGTACATGTTTTCACTCCTTTTCACTCCGGTTCATAGTCTGTTAAGTCTCTCGATTTGCCTTTTTCAGGCTCGTAATTACAGTCAAGATAATCAACATAGCCGCTGTTGAAGAAAGTGCTTCCGTGCTGTAGAAACTGTTTTTCCGTGCCTTGCTTTGTTTTTTTGTATCGCTCGACACACCGTTTTATCTGTTCATAGCCAATCTTGAACAGCTTCTCTTTTTGGGTTTGGCTGACTTGTCCTTTTCCCTCTTTTTTGGGATAGAGCTTCCAGACGGATTCAAAAAAATCGTCAATAGTTTTCTTTTCTATTCTATTCTCTTCTATTAGGATCGAGCCTTCGTCGAATCCTCGTCGAATCCTCGTCGAATCCTCGTCGAATTGTTCTTGTGTTTCTATGGGGGCGGGCAACATGCTTTTTGTGGGACGGTCAACTTTTTGCCATTTATTCCAATTTTTAAAGGCGTAATACTTGTTTCCGGCATGTTCGTACAGGGTAACGGAGGTATTATGGCTTATCTCCGATAAGGCTTTATCTATCTCGGCCACCCTGATATCATCATACGGGAATATAGCAGACTTCAAATAATTGGTATTCGCTCTCCCCCTTCCCTCATCGTCGGCATTAGAAAACATACCTATAAAAATATATCTTGCCAGTATTGACAATTTTGATATATCTTCACTCATCCAGAAGTTTGGATCAATCATTCTTTTTCTTGCCAACCCCTCACCACTCCCCTATGTCTCTTGCGCTGCTATCTCACTTCTGTGGATTATGCTTATATTACGAACTAACTCATATTAAAAATCGATAATTGGCAAACTTTGATGTTTTTGTATCCACGCCGCTGCTTGGCCTCCCTTTTCTGTCTGAGCGCCTTGTAATCGTTATATTGTTGACGGTATCTATAACTGTCACCAAAAACATTCCAGGCGGCCCTTACCAAATTTGGTTCAAAGGGCCGTATCTTTTCCAAATCCTCTACTGCCTTTGCCGATATAGAGCAGCCACAACAACCTGTACGCGTTAAGCCGTACACCTCATAGGCGTCTGAATAGCGGATGCCGTAATAATCTTTGTACCACTGCTTATCTGCGTCCGACACATAGTACAATGGTCTGAGCCTATACTTTCCGTCAGATGTTTCGGAAAAACACATAGCCGTATTATCCTTGCGCGGGACAGATCGCATACCGCCCTCGTCCCTGCGTTCACCCGTGATTACCATATCAAACGGCTTTTGAACGCGGTGCGCCACTTGCTTTTTGCAGTAATCACAGCATTTGTTGCTTATTTTAAAGGGGATTGGGTTTTCAATAATAAAGTCAAGCATATATTTTGACGAGTTTATGACGAGCTGGATGTCCGGCCGCGGTTCACCGGCAGAATTGCATCCACATAGAAAGTTAATTGTTGATTCACACTTTGGGTAGCGTTCTTTAAGCTCTGCCCGCTTTGCCGCCTTATCCTCTGCATTTGCGTATTCTGCGGCGATTGACAATGGAATGCTTTTCTTCTGAACGCCCTCTAGGCCGCTCGACATGATCTTTGAAACAAACGGCTGCCCATATTCCCTTGTGGCCTGCACTATGTTCTTTTTAGGTCGGTACTCGGTGATTGTGATGCCGTACAGTTCCTCCATCTCACGCACGTGGCGTTTTGTTGCCTCCATTTCAAGTCCGGTGTTAAAAAAGCAGTATTTGACGGGAGGGAGATTGAATGTTTCGCGTACCGTCTCTATCAGGTGCAACATAATGTCGCTATCGCTCCCGCCGGAGTAGGAGCAGATTGCGTTCGGGTACTGAATAAGCCTTTTTGCAATTATGCTTTTTATGGCCTCAAACTTGCGCGGCGCGTCAAAATCTGCGTATTGCGGCCGATCTGTATATACCTTACTTTTATATGTTTCCATGTACTGTATCCCCCTTTACCGCGCATTTTCTCCAAACACCAATCACTGTGCATCCGGGCAATCATCGCACCCATTCTCAAGGCTATCGTAATCGCACTGGCATCCGCATTCATCGCAATATCCGCCCATGCACCCATCTTTATCACCATCAAACAAATCGCCGCAGATACGGCATTTTTCGTAGTGATCAGGCATTGTATATAGCGCTTCCTGTAAATAGTAGATAATGGCAAAAGCCTGTTCCTTGCTTAATTTGGGCATGTCTTCTGGATTCCAGGTGATTTTGCCAGTTCCACTTCTCGGAACTGTTTCCCTTCTGTTTCCCTGCAAAAACTCATAGAATTCTTGCACTTGCTCTATTTCCAGGCTTTCAACAAATTCCTGTTCAAAGAATTTCTTTCTCTCACAATCTTCGTAGCATTCCTTTGTGTCACGTTTCATTTGCTCATTCACTCCCTTCAGCGTTACCGCGCATTTTCTCCATATTATTCATTAGGCAGATTAGGACACTTTTCATTGGGATACGGCTTCCTGTGCCAACCAATCCAAAAGGCATTTACAGCAGTTCTTACTGTCAGAATGATCACAGTCAATTTCCGCCATACTCATTTCGTTTGGGCACATCAACGTACATGCCATTTCCACAATGCTCATGTTTTTAATCCGCTCATAATTTGTCATGTCCTTACTCCTTCCTGCATTTCGCGTAATTTTGCATAATTATACATTCAAACCGTGACTACATTCCCCTGTGCTCCGCTTGCATTTCATTCTCAATAATCCGCAGTTCAATTTTCAGCTGCAGGATTTTCTCCAAGCAGCATTCGTAATCGGATTTTCGTATGTCCCGCTCATATCTCAGCTTCGCGACTTCCTCGTCTCCCCTGGCAAGTTCCGGGCACGCCGTCCAGGCGACGCCATCCGTCTCGTGCAAGCGGAATATCTCTTTCCGGTATGCTACGCGGTATTTCATTTCGGCCCCGGCAAGCCGCCGTCCGTTGTTCTTGTAGAAAATCAAGCATTTGTTCAGTTGGCGCCGCGTCTCGCTCATGGCTGCCTGTAAATCCTGCAATGTAATCCCTCCTGGTTAAAATGGTATTGCGTCAATCTCGTCCCGTATTTTCTTTACGTCGTCAACAGTCCAGACTATTTCGTCGGAGCCGTATTTTTTCGAGAACTTGGAGGATATTTGCTTGCTTTCGTACAGGTCCGCAACAAACGTCTGGTACTGCTCCTTTGTCCAGCCCTTATCCTTTGTGGCATAGCTGTACAACGCGGCGCATTGGGCTTTTGTGGCTTTGTTGTCTGCGGGTTTCTCCGGAGGCTTCTGGTTGTCATTTTTTTGCTCTTTCTGCTCTTTTGATTTGTCGTGCGTTTTGTCAAGAACATCATTTTCCGTGATTTCAAGCGCTGTCATATATAAATATCTTCTCTGGTACGTTTCTACCGCTCCTAAATTTTGTATAGGGTGACATCCGGGCAATTTTGCGTCTGCCATTGGAGAAGTAAAGACAATGCGGTCCTCCGGCTTGTCAATGTCTATTACGTTCAGACTTGCCGTTTCGGCGGAGAATGACACAATGCCGCAAAGCCTGTTTTGCATAAACAGTTCTTGTGCTTGCGGCGAAAAATCCTCCAGTTCAAAATACGGATAGTGTGAATGAGTATTTTCTCCGGATTTCTTCAATCCTTTTTGTTGCAATTCTGTTCTGCATTTTTGCAGCTTTTCATATACGTTCATGCACTTATCTCCTTTTGTAGCCTATATATTTCAAGACAATGCTCAAACACGCTCCAGTGCTTTGCAAAATCTGTGATTGTGCGCTCTTCAAAGCCCTCAGTCTCGTCCCTGCCTATGCGGAGAATTTTGGCTTTATCAACAAAATAGCCGTTTTCAATAAGCAATTGTCTATATGCCGCAAGCTGCACAAGCATTTCAGGATATATTGCCTTACCGGTTTTAAAGTCCAATAGCCATGTATATCCGTCGATTTGGCAGTAACAATCTATTGTCCCGCCGTACCGGTGTTTTTCGGACACAAGCGGCATTTCATTTTCCATTGGCACAATATTCCTTGACTTTTTCCATTCGTAGTAACTCAAAAGCGCGTTTTCCGCCTTGTCAATCTCCGTTGCTCCATATTCGCTTGTGTCCGGTTTCTGTCCCGTCAAATCGCATTGTACTAGATAATGTGCCAGCGTGCCGATCCGGGCGGTTGCATCAACATATTTGCTGCTGTCGATACCTTCAAGGCCAAGCTTATTCGCCCAGGACACCAACGCAGGTTTATTCATAACTCCTAGTATCGTTGTTGTTCCCGGAATCCTTGTTCCGTCCAAAAGCTTGTAAATGGTATGTGCCTTACTGGCTTTTTTGATTTCCTTATCGCTCACCCCTCAACTCCCCTTTCTTCTTTAAGCCTCTTATTTTCTGCCTCAAGCCTCGCCAATTCCAGCCTCAACTCCGCAAAAGCCGCCTTTTCGGTTGGCGTGTTTATACCTCCCGGTAGTTCTCCAAGATAGCCGTATTCTGCTATTTCCAAATATGAACACCAGCAGTAAAGGAGGTATCCTTCAAAACGGAAATGCAGATACATCCCACATTCGTCGTCCATTGTTTCGTATCTTCCAAAGGTTGGGGCTATGCCTAATTCCTTCATAACCGGTACAAGCTTGGCGCCCGTCATATGCAAACCGTTGTAACCAATGTACCCCAGTTGCTTCTTTAACCTATCTTTGGCAGACACATATTCATTGACTAATTTCAATACCTCTTCCTTACCCATGTTCAACCCTCCTATATTTTTTCTGCCCCGGACGTCCCTGCCCGTAATACCTCTATGTGGGCTACTGCTCGACAGGGGAAGCCGGGACAAAGGTTAGTCTTGTATGTACCATTTGCCGTACAGAATGTCGTTTGCCTCAAAAAAACCGCAATAACAACTGTCTTCGTATGTGCGCTTCTTTCCGTCGCGTTCCACAAATATTGTCCTTCCCTCGCTGTACGCCTTTACCGCCTCCATGAATGGAACGTCCTGCGGGATTTCTTCAACCTCCACACCCGACGATACATACGCCAAATAAATAGTCACTTTTCCGTCGGTAACTCCAATAAGCTCTCCATTGCCATCAACCATAATTCCATTAAAGCAATGCGTTTCTCTTTCGCTAGTCGCCCGTATAGCACACCCATGAACAATTTTATATGTCCTTCCGGCGTACTTTGTTGGTTCCTTTTCCGCCAATGCCATTAATTCATAAGCTTTCAAACTTTCACCCCCTCACACAATATTGCATTACCACAAGTAATCTTGCTCGCGTCTTCTTCCTGGGAAGCAATAAACGTCAAAACCTCAAAACCTACCTTTTTAACCGCCTCTTCGTGATAAACATATGGATAATAGTCCGTATAATCGCCTGATGTTTTTATGTCATTTTGGATTGCGGCTGCCGTTTTGTGCATTGGAGTCAATTTGACAATAAACTTATCCGGATTAAATAAACTGCGTAGTTTTTCGGCATCAATCTCCCAGGCGGCTACCGCAAAATTCAATGTAATCTTTCGGCCTTTCGGGAAATCAAGAACTTTCCCTATTTCAGAAATTTCATTAAGTGATAAAGAGTTGCCGGAAAACATGATATTTCTCTCGTGTTCATTTGTTGAATTAATAGACAATTGGAGTCCGGCATTGCCTTGATATAAGAGATTTTTTATTCGCATCCATTCAACCAAAAATTGAATAAGTCTTTTATTGTTCCTCGGCATCATTGTTGACACGACAGGATGTACCATGGCATATCTTGGATAGATTACGCGTTTAAAGAGTTTGGCGACATCCAAAACATCCGCGTTCCATGTAGGCTCCCCCATTCTTGCAAAATGAATATTAAGCCTCTTTATGTCGTGTATTTCAGGGTGGAGATCCAAACATGTATATAACTGGTCTAGCATATCATAAGTAGTGGCATTTATGCCGGGTCCCACCTTCGGAACGTCGCAAAACGTACATTCCATAGAACAACCGTATTGAGTTGATATGGTAACAACCCATTTTTCAGACAAAGGCAATAAATCCGTATGCAATACCCTTTTATGCTGATTCAGGTTTACGTCCTTGCCATAATCGCCCAGTGAAAGACATTCAAGCTTGCCTTTTTCGCCATCAACAATCAGTATATTGCCTGTTGGAACTTGGATATTTTTTAGTATTCGCACCTTTTCACCCCCTCACACCTATTTCTTCGCAATCCTCGCAACCATTACACTCATAGTCGCAATCGCCCATACCATCAGTGATATCCTCAGCATCACTGCACCAGCAATTATAATAGTTACACCACTTTGACATAACATTGCCCCCTCACACCCTCTTATCAAACGGCACATAGTCCGGCTTACGCTTCGCCCGCTCAAGCTGCCTCATGCGGTTACGCTTCCGGCGGTACTCATATACGTCAACCGCCAGCGTCGCAAGCAGGAATATGAGCGCCAGCACGCCCAGGATCAGCAGGAACACGGCAAATACCTCCGGTCCGCCTCGCTGCAAAAATTTCTCAATCATTCCCTTCCCCTCCTTTCTTCCGCCATGCCCCACAGCTTCACCGCCAACTCGCGCCGCCCGTGTATGTATGCGCGGATCGCCAGGGACTCCAGGCGTATTATGCAGTTGTCTGCAGAAAATGTAAGCATATGGCCTCCTTGTTGGACATTCCGGGACGCGTGCCCCGTTGTGCCCATATAAGCGGGTGTACCCCGCTTGTGTTATAGCCGCGTATTAATGGCTACTAGTGTGTTTTGAACTTCTGCGGCCTTTTCCAAAACAAGTCCGATAGTGCTTTCGATACATGGCGCAGTGCTGTATTTTACACTACAGTCGTTTTTTGGCGCAAAGTCATAAAGCTTTGCCCTGATTGTTTCCGACAGTTCAGCGCAGGAAGAAACTGTGTCAAGCAAGTTTTTCAGCATCATTTCAATCGTGTATGCTTCTTTTGCCTCTTGCCTCCCCATTTGCATTGCTGCCTCTGTCCTTTGCTCTATTAGTTGCGCCATTCCTAAACCTTGTGTTCCCAATATTTTCACCCCCTCTCACTTTTGTCTGTCTCACGTTTCAACTGCAGGTGAAAAATTTGGTATGCGCGGGAAAGTAGAAGCAACCGCCTCGTATGCCGTTTTGCATTTTGGATTGACGCGCAAAACGTAGTCCTTGAACGTCCCGTCCGGCTCCGGCGTAGAATTGACAACCTTTACAAAGCAGTACGCGTCGCCGTTTACGTCGCGTATTGATTCGTTTCTGTACAATTCTCCCCATTCGTCGGAATGCACCTTTGTTGACAATTTCAAAAACCTGTCCCGTCCGTACTTTTCTACCATACACCTGCGTATTTCTGCGTTTTGCTCCTTTGATATCAACTCCGGCGTAATATGCTCCGGGTCTAAAATGATTCTTTCGTCAACAATAATTCCGTGCCACGCACAAACGGCGTAACCGTCCGCAAACTCAACGGCGTATCCGTCCGCGCAATGCAAGCGGCGTCTATCGTCTACCTTTACGCTAATGGGCATTTTAACCGCAATGACAAGGCTGTCAAACTGAATCATGTCGTAAAAGTTAGAATTAATAAGGTTTTTCCACTTGTCCCACAACTCATATTTATAACCCGGTATAAGTTCATTGTTTATGAATTCGTACAAGCAAGTCCAGCTATAGTCCGAAATGTTGCCATAGTACGCAAATGGCACGTACTCAATTTTTTGTGCCCCGAGATTGGCCCCGAGATTGGCCCTGAGATTGGCCCAGAGATTGTCCCAGAGATTGGCCCCGAGATTGGCCGCGAGATTGGCCCAGAGA
>Ga0265297_10001327_pt1 | contig 59295 bp, 55 predicted proteins | sample Munlanlwell13791_FD_192502 | JGI IMG/M metagenome (GOLD analysis project Ga0265297, IMG submission 192502) | Leachate microbial communities from a municipal landfill in Southern Ontario, Canada - Leachate well 137-91 | ecosystem: Engineered > Solid waste > Landfill > Unclassified | place... | reverse complement strand
AAAACAATCTCACTCAGAGTTTAGGTATTTTGTGTCGAGCGTTGTTGCTTGACCTCATACGCTCGACCACTTCCGCAAAAAGCAATTTCACTCAGAGTTTAGGTATTTTGTGTCGAGCGTTGTTGCTTGACCTCGTACGCTCGACCACTTCCGCTAAAAGCATTTTCAGTCAGAGTTTTAGGTATTTTGTGTCGAATGCTGCAGTTTCGCATGCGGCATTCGGCCACTTCCGCTTAAAGTAATCTTACTCAGAGTTTCAGGTATTTTGTGTCGAGCGTTGTTGCTTGACCTCGTACGCTCGACCACTTCCGCTGAAATTTATGTATAAATTTCATCCCGAGGCTGCGACGAATAGGAACAGCCGAGGGACCTTAAATCGAATTAGTATACCGCAAAATGCCATAACTGTCAATCCGGCCAAAGGTTCTTGATTTTAAGCAAAAATAATGCTATAGTAAACAACCGCGATGGCCGACAAGATAGTCTCATCAAACCGTAAGGCACATTTCAGCTACTCAATACTGGAGAGTTTTGAGGCCGGCATAGAGCTTAAGGGCACTGAGGTAAAATCGTTAAGAACAGGTAATGCCAGCTTAAGCGATAGTTTCGCGCGCGCGGAAGGCAATGAGTTATTTCTGTATAACGCGCATATAGCGCCTTACGAATTCGGCAACAGGGCGAATCCTGATCCTGTCCGTCCAAGAAAGCTGCTTCTTCATAAAAATCAGATCAGGAAGCTGATCGGCGAAGTGGCAACAAAACGGCTTACAATAATACCGTTAAAATTGTATTTCAAGAACGGTATAGTAAAGGTGGAGATAGCTCTTGCAAAGAGCAAGAAACTCTACGACAAGCGGGAGGACATAAAGAAACGCGACTCCGACCGCGAACTGAAACGAATCATTAAAGAAGGTAAATAGGTCCTTCGCGTCGCCAAATCTGCAATGCAGATTTGATCCTGAGGATGCGACAAACAGGAGCATCCGAAGGACCTGTAAGGTGCTTCGGCAACATGTGTTGCCTCAGCATCAAACTTTGCATGGCAAAGTTTGGCTAGCTCAGGATCAATTTTTCTTCGAAAAATTGGGGGTGAAGGGCTTCGACCCAGATAAGCAAGGCAAGAGTGGCATGTAGAGGTTGCCGGGAGGCCTCTTAAAAACACCTGGCAAAAATCAAATGCTGACAATACAAGAGTGCCAGCAACGGTAGATGAGCTTCTGAACACCATGCAAGTGGTGCCGGGGCCCGTCCTACCGGTAGCGTTACCTTTATAAGGTAACCCGCCACCTGACCCATCCTGCGGGGTTAGAATGGCGACGCCAGCAGGATAGTCCCGTCAGCACCTCCTTTTGCGAGCGGGATGAAAGTTAATAAGGATACCCTTTTAAAATTCCTCCTATTGAAGTTTAAAAGGGAAAATTAAAGATTAGGATAAACATGTAGAGGCTTTTGTTTTGATGTTTGGGGACGCGGGTTCGATTCCCGCCACCTCCACCAAATTTTGCTGCAGTATCACTCAGGCAAAATTTGATCCCGAGGAAGCTGTAGTTAAACTGAGGCTGACGAGGGACTACCTATGAGAAGACTGTGATACAAATGGCAAAATTTCCACAATCACTTCATCTTCAGAAAATCGCGGTAGGAAATGAGCTGTATCTTATTATCTTTGACGGCCTTGATCACGCGGGGGCTTGTGAGGGAAAAGAGTTCCTGTTCGCAATCCAGGTGAAACCTGTACCTGTCCACCACCTCCGGCCCCAAAAATCCCGGATGGCACACAAGCTCGGTAACCCCTTCTTTTAAAGATTTCAACATCTCCACAAGGATATCTTCTTTCAAGCTGCCGGAATCTAGAAATCCGGCAAAATTGTCAGTATACAAAACCACGGAGTCATCCATCATCCTGCGCATCTCTTTTTCGAAGAACATAACGACCAGCGACTTATAAATCTTTTTCAGGCTTAACGGCGGAATGAGCTTCTCTTGGCGGAGACATCTTATGGAGGGGATCTTATGTTCTTTGGCCAGCCTTACGAATATACTCAAAAGCTGCGGCAACATATGTATATGTTCATGGCCGCTTAAATTCGTTACCCGTATTCCGGTCTTCTCGACCCTATCCAGCTGACTGTTCAATTCGGCATATATCTGATCGAGATCCACCTGGCGGCGGAATAACTTGATAAAAAAATCGTTACGCCCCGCCGGGAACCTGCCGTCTTTCGCGATGAGCGTGGAAATTCCGGCGGGATCCGATAATGACGCCGTCTCTGTAAGCGCCAGATGCGCTCCGGCCTCTTCTATCTTAATGGACTTCAGCAGGCCAACGGCGTCTTCGAACGCCTCGCCGGACGGCACGAGATTGAACGATGTGACTATGCCCTCTTTGTGAGCCCTTACGATACCTTCGTTCACGCTCTTCGTCAGGCCCAGATCATCGGCGCTCACTATGAGATACCTCATATGCGGAACCTATATGCAAGCATGTCCCAGAATGTCCTTGCCACCACGCTCATCCTCGATATCGTCGAGCTCCCTTTGACGCGAAGATCGAATATGAGCCCGTACTGCCTTATCTTGAAACCCCTTCTCGCGGCCTCCGCGAATATCTCCACATCTATAAACGGGCTCCTTGACTTCAGGTCAAGCCCCTCAAGGACTTTACGCCTGTATATCTTGAGTCCGGAATTGATATCCCTGATCTTTAAGCCGAATAAGGCCCTGACTAAAAAATTATAAACCTTCGACATGACTATCCTCTTAATGCTGGAATCTTTCAGCACAAGGCTGTAGGCGGTCACTACATCCGCCCCCTCCAGAAGTTCCAGGGCTTTCTTGATATCCGCCTCTTTCGCGGGAAAATCGGAATCGGTATATAGCACGATATCCTTCGCGGCGTTCTTCAGCCCCGCAGCCAGCGCGCCGCCGAATTTGGAATTTTCTTTAAGCCGTATCAGCCTTATGCGCGGATCTTTCGCGGCAAGGACCGCGACCACATCACAGCTTTTATCCGTGGACGCGTCGTCAACGACAACTATCTCGTAGTCTCCGCATATCTCCCCCGCGAGGCTCGAGACCCTGCTTAACGTATCCGTTATGTTATCGGATTCGTTGAACATAGGCAAAACGAAGGATATGTTATAACGCGTCATTTGGTCCTCTCCCGCATGAGAATATATTTCCCGTCTTCGGGCATCTTATTGGTGACAACGGCTTTCTTCCCGAGCTTGTATATCATAAAGGAGGGCTTCGTATAGAAAGGCTTCGTATCGAGGTCATAAAGCTGGTTGTAATTCTTTTCTTTCAAAACGCACCATATGCGTTCTTTCGAGCCCATAAAATTAACGAGGTCATGATGTTTATCAATATTGACCGGAAATACACCTGTATAAAACGCGAGCCCCTCCTGATAGTTGCTCTCACAGCCAAGCGCCTCACCTTTTTTCATCACGGTCGACAGCACTTCCGATATCTCTTTACTCGTCTCAAATCTCTCTATCTGAGGCAGGACGAGGGCGCTCATGGGATACGCGAACGCCAGGACAGAACAGACTATAAGAAGAAATGCGCGGGCATATATTTTTTTCGCAAAAGCGGCCGTCGACAGTATCATGCCGATGATAAGGAGCGCGCACCCTATCGCAATGCCCGGCAGGATCGACGGGTAATCGAATTTTAAATAGATAAGAGCGCCTATAGAGCCCACTATAACGACAACCAGCAATAAATATTGGGAGATCTTCATACCCAGGACGATGCTTTTCTCAACCGTCTTCTGCAAGAGATCGTCCCACAATACGGCCACTATAAGCGCCAGGCCTATAAATGAAGGGAATATATACGTCGGAAGTTTCGTGCTCGATATGGAAAAGAAGATGAATATGACGAAGAACCACAGGGCAGCGAATACCAGATGACCGTTTTCCGGCGAACTATTGCGGAAAGATTTCTTGAACGCGTGCCAGAGACCGAACGGCAAAAATACGCTCCATGGGAAGAACCCGCCGAAGACGATCGGTATATTATAATACCACTGGGAGCCTATCTTATGTTCCGCCTCCAGGAACCTGTTGACATTGTGGAAGCCAAAGAACGCGTCTATGAAACTATTGCCGTGGATCTTATACATCAGGATATACCAGGGAGCCGCTACTATGATAAACGCGAGCGCTATCCAGACAAGAGACATGCTTTTGAATATCCTGAAATCCCTTACGAATAAAAGATACAGGCCTATCGCTACAGCCGGCAGCATTATAGCCACAGGGCCTTTGGTGAGGACGGCAAGAGCGAAGAAACCGCCCGACAGAATATAATAATATGCCTTGTTCCTTATCTGACCGTAGAAAAATAATAACGCGCCCAAAAGCATGAAAACGGTCAGCACCATGTCTGTGACACACGCCCTTGAAAGCACCACATATTCCACGCTGGCGGCGAGAATGACAGCCGACAACATTCCGACCCTTTTATTAAAGAGGAGCGACCCTAAAAAATATATCGCCATTATTCCAAAGAGGGCGAAGACCGCCGACGGCAGGCGGGCGGCAAACTCGTTGACTCCAAAGGCCCTGAACGACGCCTCGACAAGCCAGTACAAGAGTATGGGTTTTTCAAACTGGGGTTTGCCGTAAAGATACGGGGTATGCCATTCGCCCCTATCAACCATCTCTTTTGCCGTCTGGGCGTAAAACGTCTCATCCGGATCTGTCAGGGCGAACGCTCCCAGACGGAAGAAGAAGAGATAAAAGCTAAGCGCAGCCAGGACCAGGACGGCTGCGACCGTTTTTTTTGAGATATTATCGATCATCATGAACCGAATATGGCCTTTGCGCGTTTCGAGATATTCGAATATATGATGACGGCAAAGAATATTTTGACGACGTCTCCCGGGATGAACGGCAGGATCCCCATGGAAATGGCTTTCATCGCGTCTATCTTGAAGAGGCAGACAAGCCAAATAGCTCCGGAGGCTAATATAATAAGGCTTCCAACGGCAAACGTTACGGCGATCCTGAGGATCCCGGGATTATCGGTCGCAAGGGACCGGCCTATGAAATACGCCGCAAGGATAAATCCTATCAGGTAACCACCCGTTACGGTGAATAGGTAGGAAAAACCGCATGCTACGCCCTGGAATAACGGCAATCCCGCCATCCCGAGAACAAGGTAACCGAGCTGGCTGAAGAGGCCCAGCCTCTTCCCGAGCACAGCGGCCGAAAGTATCACGAAGAACGTCTGGAGCGTTATCGGGACAGGGCTGCCGTGGACAGGTATCCTGACGTAGGCGCCGAGCGCCGTAGCCATGATGAAGAATAAGACTCCGATCACCGCGCTAAATCTCCTGTCGCCGACCAGTTCCCCCTTATTGCTTATTGCGCATGTTCCATTCATGTTAAAATCTCCTTTAGTGCTATAATTTTATTATAAGATTACTATAAAGTATCCGTCATGTCAATCCCAATCAGTTCTAAAATTCCAGGTGCGCGCCCGATTTTATCCATCTGCCCGGCATCGGTATGCCCGATTGTTCGGAATAGGCCGTATCGAATATATTGGATATCTCAATGAATGCCTCGAACTTAAGCGCCCCTTTCTTTATGACCTCTTTCGACACTTTAGTGTCGACTATTACGGATCCGGAATCGCCTATCCTCTTTTTATAGTTCAGCACCCAGTAATTTGAAAATCCGGACGCCTTTAATTCGGCTCCCGCCGAGATCTGCTGTTTAAGGTAGTCGAGGGCGTACTTTGACAGATAGTCGTGCTTCCTGTATGAATCGACGGCGGTGTAACTAAAAAATACCTTTTCTACCGGGATCGACGCCGATATCTTCTTGGGCGAAATATCCAGGGCCATTTCAAATCCGTTCGTATCTACGGAGCCTATATTCGAGGCGCGCCACGGCAGCCCTGAATTCATCCTGGTCCAGTCTATCGTGTCATAAGAGTTCCTGTGGAAAAAAGTGGCCGAACAGTATACCGGGCCTTTCCGGTAATCGGCGCCCGCTTCGTATGTCCAGGAGCTTTCCGGCCGAAGGTCCGGATTCCCTATATTGGCGCTATCGTTATAATACAGATCCGTAAATGTCGGTATCCTGTAGGACCTGCCGACAAGGCCCCGTAAGGTCACGTCTTTTAATATGGTGTAACTTACGCTGACCGAAGGAGAACACTCCCATCCGAATCCCGAAAACCGGTCTATGCGCGCTCCTCCGTTTATATACAGGCCTTCGGCGAGATGCGGCGACAATTCTAGGTATATCCCGTCCTTCGTCCTGGAATGCGTCTGCAGGCTGGTCGAATCTATCGTATCCCTGGACAGCTCGAAGCCGTATGAGGCATCCATGAACGGGTCTGTCATAATGAAGCCTAACTCTCCCCCATAGCTGTATGTCGTATGGTAGTTCGTCTGCCAGCCCGGCCTGTTCCTGTCGAGGGCGAATTTATCCCAATGGCGCCTCAGGAACAATTTCGGCCTTATTTTCAGCGCGCCGCTATCCGCGCTGCCGCCCAGCTTAAAGAATCTTGTATCGGTATGCTCTTCCTCGTTCGGGTAGAGATTGGAATAGAAACTGCCGGCGCCGAAATCCTTTTTTGTGTAACCGAAGACGAAGTCATAATCCCCTGCGGGCGTATTCACTCTTGCCGTATCCATAAGGGAAAGGATATTGAATTCCGTTTCGGGCATGTAACCGCTTGACCTGCTCTCCTCGAACGAAAAACGGTTATTTACAGGCCCTATCGGGTACGAAACCGAGAAACCGCCGTCGACATAGTCGTATGAACCTCCCCCGGCGTTGATCAGGACCTGCTTGCCTTCGGGCTTTTTCGTTACTATGTTTATTACGCCTCCGAAAGAGTTCGCGCCGTAAAGGTTCGACGCAGGCCCTTTCAATATCTCTATGCGGTCGACATCCATCATCGTGACAGGAAGGTCCATGCTGTAATGGCCTGTCTGCGGGTCATTAATGTTGACGCCGTCTATCAGCACCGTATTCTGCTCGAACGTCGCCCCCCGGATATTTATATCAGCCTGGACGCCATTGGGCCCTCTCCGCCGCATGTCAATACCTCCGACATTCCCGATTATATCCGGGATAGCGTTATAATCGGAGTAACTGAACGTTTCCTCATCAAGTATCGTTACGGAGCGCGAGCTTTCTGACAGGTACGTAGTAAGGCGGGATGGCGTCACCACGATCTTCTCCAGCTTATGGGCGTCTTCAGAATGTGAGACAGATGGGTAAAACAGAATAATGAGCGCGGCAATGCCGGCGATCTTTCGCATGGAATAAATTTATCACGAAACATGCCAATTGTCAACCATATGCATAGTTATTAGTTTACAATCGCGAAAGGAATTTTTCTCCATCACAAAGACCTAATATTATTCCCGCCCTCTATCATATTCTGGCGGGATCCCGCCCCGTGTTAGACTCTAGGCGGGACAATGTGCTCATCATAACGTCGGCTTAGGTTTTCAAGCCTGCTTTCATCTGGAAATTTTTCGGGTGACACGGCTTGAGACTTTTTCTCAATAAAGGGCGAAGTATGCCCGCCTGATCGCAGCAAGCTAAGTCAGGCGGGCAGGGATGGGGTGTCCCGAATACAGCGAGAATAGTTCGGGCATATAGATACGCGCTTATGTCGTAGGGGAGGTTTAAACCTCCCCTACGACTACAGATTGTAAACCCAATCCGATGGAGTTAACGATAGGCGGATTGGATGGGATGCCCGAATGTTAAAGACTATAGTTCGGGATACATAGATACGCGCACAGAATATACCCGTGATAGATTGTCCCGCCCGGAGTAATACTTGAGGCGGGATCCCGCTCCGAGCTAAACAGATGGCGGGATAAACCCATACGAGCCCTTTAAAAGAAAAAGTCCAAGCCGCGGCAGCCTGCCCGCCTGAAGCAGTCTCTCGCTGGCAGGCGGGGACCCATAAAATTTATTGGACGAGTAGATGGACAGAGCGAAAGGAATGTGTAATAATTTAGCTCAGCGTCTGACGGATGACTTCTTTCTGGTATGAGATATGGAGTAGCTTTGTGAACTCACCGGGGATGCCCTCCCCTATCCTGCGGCCGTCTATCTTCGTCACCGGCAGGATCTCGACGAGAGAGTTTGTAAGGAAGGCCTCGTCGGCGCCCAGCATTTCGCTGCGCGTGACCTTCTTTTCTTTAACGGTAATCCGCATCTTACGGGCTATTCTGATAACGACGTCTCTTGTGATACCGGGCACTATTCCAGTATCCAGCGACGGAGCGATAATCGTTCCGCTCTTAACCAGGAATATATTGCTGGTAGCCGCCTCGGCTATGAGGCCTCTTGTATTCGTGAGTATCGCCTCATCGCATCCTTTATCTTTGGCGTCAAATCTGGCGAGGATATAATTCAGGAAATTCATCGACTTCACATATGATACCGGAGAATATTCATTCTGCCTGACGCCGACTACGCAGGCACTTATGCCCTGGCTGTGCATCCAGCCCGGGTAAGGCCCGAACTCCTTCGCCACTATCACGACATTGGGTGTGAATGCGTCGGTGTAATATATCCCGAACCTCCCCTCTCCCCTCGTAATGGCAAGCCGTATATATGCGCTCTTCAGTTTGTTTACTTCAAGACACTTCCGCACTATATCTTTCAGTCGTTTCTCGGAATATGGCGGACGTATCCTCACGGCCTTCATCGAGGATGAGAGCCTTCTGACGTGCTCGTCGAGACAAAATACCTTTCCGGCGTAACTTCTCATTGTCTCAAACACACCGTCGCCGTAAAGGAATCCCCTGTCGAATACGGAGATCTTCGCCCGTTCCCCGCCAACAAACTTCCCGTTCATCCATATCTTCATATCTGCTCCTGCATGGCGGACAAAGGTTCTGCCGCCGGAACATTAGTCACACCGAGCGCCTGCATCAGCCCCTTCGCCTTATCAAGTGTCTCCTCATATTCTTTTTCCGGGTCGGAATCGGCCACTATGCCTCCCCCTACCTGGAAATAAACGTCATCGCCTTTTATTAGAAAAGTCCTTATGACTATAGATGTGTCCATATTCCCGTCGAACGATATATATCCTATGGCGCCGGTATATACAGACCTCTTGACCGGCTCAAGTTCCTCGATTATCTCCATCGAGCGTATCTTGGGGGCGCCTGTGATCGAGCCGCCCGGGAACGTCGCCAGCAGACAATCTACGGCGTCTACGCCGTTATTCAGAACGCCCGTTACTGTCGACACCAGATGGAATACATTCGAATATTTCTCCAGGACAAAGGAATCAGCGGGCCGCACAGAACCGTAAACGCATATCCTGCCCAGATCGTTCCGCTCAAGGTCCACTATCATAATATGTTCAGCGCGGTCTTTGCGGCTCCGCGCCAGCTCCTGCGCCAGGAGAGAATCTTCTATGGTATCGCTTCCCCGCGGCCTCGTCCCTTTAATGGGCCTCGTCTCGATGTATCTCCCCCGTTTCAGCAAAAATCTCTCGGGCGAGGAACCGGCAATCGATACTTCGCGAAATCCCAGAAACGACGAAAAAGGGGCCGGGCTTACCTGCCTTAAGCGCGAGTAAAGGCACAGCGGGTCAATACCGGCATGCGCGTGAAACCGCTGCGAAAGGTTTACCTGGTATATATCGCCCTTCTTTATATAGCGCTTAGCCTTCTCTACAGCTTTGATATAGGAGGCCTTCGAAAAATTCGACTCTAAGATAGGCTCGGTATCCGCCGCGAATTCTGTCTTTCTGCAATAACTGCCCGATATTCTTTCTTTGAAGAAGCCTAGGCGGGACTTTTTGCGGCGGTCGTTCGCGGCAGGGCCCAGTTCAGGAAGCCCAGAACTCACTATGTACGTCCTGCCGGTCAGGTTGTCATAAGCTACGATAGTGTCGTAAAAACCTAATATGCAATCCGGAAGGTCCAGGTCATCGCATGCGCTGTCAGGCAGCTTTTCGACAAAATCTTTAAGGTCATAGGCGAAATACCCGACTGCGCCGGAAACGAACGGCACCCTATCATCGGATCCGACAACGGTATATTTTTTTAACAGGCGGCGTAATACATCGAACGGGTTTGACCTTAGCGTCTCGGTCTTTCCGCCGGACCATTCCAGTTCTATGAGATCTCTTTTGCTCCTGAATATGAGAAAAGGATCGCAGCCTAAAAAGGAATACCTGCCGAGCGTCCGGGGGCTTGACGCGCTATCGAGGAAAAAACAATAAGGAAGGCTTCGGAGGGTCTTCAAGGCGTCGGGCGCTCCCGGCGGATATACCAATTCTTCGATCAAAACATCTATTTTGCTCATCGCGGCACCGGAAAAAGCTTCATTTCAGCACATCCAAAAAAGCATCGGCCAGGATGCCGATACCTTCCAGCACCTCTTTGCTTAAGCCCTGCCCGAGGACCGTGCTCTTGGGTTGGACGCAGACAACGAAAATATTAAGATCATCCCTGCCTGTCTTAAGGAGGTCTGTGAATAACCGCGGAGAAGGGTTATGCGTGGAAAAGCTTACGCCTGATATGGATTCTAACCCTACGACCCTGGCCTCTCCCGGCCTGATGCCGAGGTCCGCGGCGTCGATCAATATAATTGTATCGCAGGAAGTCGAGAGTATCGGGAATATATAATTCTCCGGCGCCGTCCCGCAATCGAACAGCGCCGCTTTTACGTTCCTTGACCTCAAAAGTTCTATGATCTTTCCGCCGAGCCCGTCGTCGCCTCTTAAGATATTACCGATAGCTACTATCGCGACACTGCCTTTGATCCTTGCCTTAAGTTCTGTTCTCAATCCGTCGTTCACGCAGGGGTCATAATTTTTCAAGAGTCGCTTTTCTTCTGCATTTTGCGCAGAGAACCTTTATCCTGTCGGGCCTCAGGGCGTAATCGCGCGCCGCCTGCAGGACGTTATCGGCAAAACCCATATTCTTCAGGGTCGTTATAAATAAGGTGGGATTAGAAAAGGCAAGCGGTCCCAGCTTTTTCGCTATCCACTCAAGATGCGCTTTAGCCGTAACGACATCGCCGCAGACCTCGCACATTACAAGTTCCTTCTCCTCGGTAGTGGATACCATGCTCGCCCTGTCAAATCCGGCAAGGTCGAACTGCGTGGTGTGCTTTATCCCGGGAGGCGTATCGTCCCTTGTGGTGCAAAGCGCGCTGCACTGTCCGCAGTAATGGCACTCATCCAGATGCAGGATCATCCTCCTCGTAGGCGTCTTGCCGGACAGCGTATCCCTGAACTCTATGGCCCTGGCCGGGCAGACGAGCGAGCAGGCGGTGCAGGCAATACACCCCTCGTTCGAATATTCCGGCTTGCCGCGGAACCGTTTCGCGGGCTCATGCGGCTTGTACGGATATTTCGTCGTGTAAGGGCCTTTGACGAGCGCCGTTATCGCCTCTATTAATTCCCTGAGTTTAGGATATCGCATTATTGAGCCTTACCTTAGAATAGCTTCACTATATTCGACGCGTGTCTCGCCAGGTTCCCGGTAAAGTCGAGCATATCGAAATACATATTGGCCCCCATCTGCGTGCACATGCCCCTGACGAGCCTGTTGGCGTGCTCTTTGCGGTAACGCTCTACCAGCTCCTTGACATGAAAACCGTTATCTATAACCCTTCTCTTCAATATAGAATTCTTCGCTTTTAAAAAATCCCTCATTATATTTACAGACTGTTTCATCGCGTTATACGTCTCGTTGAATTGCTCGACGCCGGCCTCGCTGAAAAGGAGCTTCTCGTGTATCTTTATTTCGATCCTTTCTACCAGGTTCGCCGCCTCATCCCCCATCCTCTCGAACATCTCAACCATCTGCTCCAGGGCAACGAGGTCCTTTTCATTCTTACGGGACTCCCCGGACAACTCCAGGATGCTCCTGGTGAGGAGCTTCTCCATGGCGTTAAGCTCATTTTCTATCTTCATGGCGCTCGCAAGGAATTCGGTCTTGTGCTCCATGAAGCCCTTCTGCGTCAATTCGAGCATGTCGTACACTTTATCAGCCATCGATACTGCCATATCCCGGATCACTTTTATATCCATGATCAGACTCTCACCTTTCGCAATCGTCTCTGTACTCATCGATAACTGTTCCCTCCCATGGTTTAACACCCGAGCGGTATGCCCCTCTCGCCAAGGCATGCGCCGACACCGGCGCAGTCAGTATTATAAACACGAGACAAAGAAGCGCTTTTAATCCGGTAGCCGTAAATCCTTTAAAAACGAGCAGGCCCAGGAGTATCCCGCATGTCCCCATCGTAATACACTTGGCCGAGGCTTGAAGACGGGTATAGACATCGGGAAAACGGATGAGTCCCAGACATCCGAAGAAGTCGAACAGGATCCCTATGATTACCAATGCGCTGCCTATAGTTTCATTCATCGAGGTCTTTTCCTTCCAGGTATTTCGCGAGGGCCATAATGCCGATGAAGCTCTGCAGCGCCCATGCTATGCCTACATCTATATACCAGTCCCGCCCCGTCGGTATGCTTAAGACCGCGCAAAAACCGACTATCAGTATGCCGAGCATGTCTATCGCCACCGCCCTGTCCGGAGCGCTCGGCCCCCTCAAAAGGCGATAGAGACAAAGGAAAGCGGAAAAGATCAGGCACAGAAAACTGCGCGCCAGGAAATTCGATTGCCACTCGAGCATGGAAGGGACCGGCATGAATATTATGGCCCCCGCAACCGCAAGTATCGAGACGAGCCCCATCACCCAACGCATAGACTTACTTATCTTCACTCGAATATCCTCTTCAATATATTTTCGAACTTTTCGGCTACAGGCAGCCTGTTCCCGGGAAGGCCGTCTTTCACCGATAACCAATGGACGTAAATATAACCGTTCTCTTTATCTATATCGACGCTCGTCGTTCCGGGAGTCAGCGTTATAGAATTCGCGAGGAACGTAAGGCCCGCGTCGGACTTTAGTCCTGTTTTCACCCTTAGCGTACCAGGCCTTATGGGCAGGCCCGGGTGGATCACCCTGTAAGCCACGTCGATATTCGCCTTTAAGCACTCCCACAAAAATATAATTATATAATAGATGAACCAGAGATAGCGAAGCGGGTTCCGAAGCGGCGAGACTTTCGGCGGTATCATGTCCGATGTGATGAAAGATACTATAGCGGACGCGAAGATCCCTATGACGGCGTTGGCCGCGCTCGGAGGCCACGTCAAAAGCATCCATACGCCAAACCATAGGAGGAACGATAATATATTCGTCATCATTTCAATACCCCGGCGATAATAGCGGCGTAATCTTTCCCGTTCGCGAGGACCGCGCTCGCGTCTTTAAGAAAAGTCAGTCCCGCGCCCGGCAAAAGCATAAGAACGCTTACCGCGGTAAGGAGCGCTAACACTACCATAGGCATGCCCATGGACCATGACAGCCTCTTCGATTCTGAGTCATAAAGCCTGTCGGCCCCGCCACGGCCGAATAGCGCGGGCGTAAGGGCCCTGAAATAATAGGCCAGCGTCAATATGCTGACGGCCGCGGCTATAAAAGCAAGCGCGGGACGGCCGGCCTGTATGCACGCAAGTATGATTATAAGTTTGCTCCAGAACCCGCCCAGCGGCGGCACGCCGCATATCGACAGAGCGCCCACGAGATTTGTGTAGCCGGTCACAGGCGCCTTCGCTATGATACCCGACATCCTGGTCAGGTCCCTGGTACCCGCGATCTCCTCGATAGCTCCGGAATTCAAAAATAGAAGCGACTTGAAGATGCTGTGGTTAAAGAGATGGAAGAGCGCTCCCAATATCGAAAGAGGCGTTGCTACACCTAAACCCAGGGCTATATAACCTATCTGGCTTATGCTCGAATAGGCAAACAACCTCTTAATATCGGTTTGTCCGAAAGCGAGCAGGCTTCCGATGACCATAGAGGTGACTGCCAGGGCTATCAATATCGAAAGGACCGCGGGAGTCATGCCGAATACATTAAAAAATATCCTTGCCAGCGCATATATGCCGAGGACTTTTATAGATACGCCGGAGAGCATCGCGGATACCGGAGCCGGAGCCGAAGAATGCGCGTAAGGCAGCCACGAATGGAACGGAACGAGCGCGGCCTTTAATCCGAAGCCCATCAGGAAGAGGACGCTGACGAACGCCAATACTTTGGAAGGTTCATTTGCCGCGATGATATCCGCCATGCCGGCCATATTAAGCGTCGCGGTGTGGATGTAAAGGAACGCTATGCCCAGTAATATGAAAGAGGACGCGACCGCGCCCATAACGGCGTATTTGAACGCCGCTTCGATCTCGCCCGCTCCCGTTCCGAAAGCCACGAGGAAATATCCCGCTAAAGCGGCTATCTCCAGGAATACATACAGGTTAAATATGTCCCCCGCTATCAGGACACCGTTGATCCCCGCGAGCATAAGCGAAAAGAGCGAGAAGAATTTCCAGGTATCCGTAAATTTTTTTACATAGCTTGTGGAATATACGGCGATAAAGAAAGCCGCTATATTCACCGTGACCAATAAGAACGCCGACAGGTTATCGATGACAATCGGTATGCCGAATGGCGGAGCCCACCCTCCCACCTTGTATACCAGTATCTTATAGGAGACCGTATATGAGGCGCATCCGAAAGAGGCTATGACCAGCCCCAGCGCGGCCAGGACGGCCAGGATGCCGCCCGACGCCTTGATCTTTTTACCTGTGATCAGTATAAGAAAGGCCGCGGCAAGCGGTATTATTACAAGAAACGGAGCGTATTGCATAAAACTACCCCTTTAACTTATTTATCTTCGTTATATCGAAAGTGCCGTATTTTTCGTATATCCTTATCGCAAAGACTACAAGTAGAAGCATAACCGAAAGCCCTATCACTATCGAGGTCATGACGATTGCCTGCGGCAGGGGATCCACCATATTAAGCACGGCCTGATCGGAAGCGAATATAGGGGCGCGGCCCTGCTTACGATATCCCGCAAGGATGAAGAACAGGTTCACGGAATACTCCATTATGCCTATACCTATTATTATCTTTATGATATTCCTCTTTCTAAGGACGCTATACAGCCCTATTGAAAAAAGGACCAGGCACATCATATATGCCGCCATATCTTACTCCGAATTCTTATCTGCCCTGGCCAGAAGCGCCATGGCGATGAATATAGCAAAAAGTCCGAACCCCACTATCATCGTTTCCGCTAACGGTATGATGATCTCGCAGCCTTTCGTAAAACCGGTCATCACTACGAACAAAAATGCCAACGCGCCCAGCCCCACAACGAGGCGCAATACATTGGCGTTCAGTCTCTTCAGCGCCACCTCTTTGCCGAAGGCGAGCATGACATGGACAAAAGACAGCGCGACGATGACTCCTCCGGCAAACCCTCCGCCCGGGCCGACGTGCCCGCAGAGCGCGATATACACGCCGTAAAGCAGGATGAACCCTAAAGTTATCCGGGTTACCGTCTTGACTATGAGCGTCATCCCGCGCGTTTGACTATTATTCATCTTTGACTTCCCTGTTCTTGCGCCCTATCTTCCGCGCGATCGCCAGGACGCCGATAATGGCCGTAAATACGATCGTCGCCTCGCCAAGCGTATCGTACGCGCGGAAATGGAGCGTTATAGAAGCGACTACGTTATCTATCTTCGTTATCGCGGCCCCTTCTTCTATATAATATTTTGACACGCCCATCAGCGCCGAACCGAACTTCGGCAGGCCGCGCATAGAAACATAAGCAAGCGTAAGGAATAGCGCGATAAACGCTATCGTGGATATCGTGTTGAAGAACCACCTGCCCGATGTGCTGAAAGGCAGGTCCTTCCTTATCGTGGCGCGTATCAATATTATCAGGCTCAGTATCTCGACCACAAGCTGCATTATGGCCAGGTCCGGGGCTTTTAAAAGCAGGAAAGCCATGGAAAGGCCTATCCCTACGGCGCCGACGGCAACGACGCTCGATAGCAGGTCCTTCACCATGACCGCTATCAAAGCGGCGGCTATCATGAATATCAGGACCAGATGTATCTCTATCATAACCTACCTCAAAAATAATACAAGGAACATCCCGATCATACCGAGAAGGCACCAGACCATGAACGTCGGCAATATACCGTTATGCAAATGTTGAAATATGCCCGTAAAGAAATAGACGATTTTACGGCTAACGGTATAAAGGTCGAGTGTCTTCTCTTCTTCTCTTTTATAGGCATTGCCGAAAATCTTTATATCTTTAATGGTATTATAGAACTCTGTGCCGGAAACTCTGTCGAGCCTGTCGACATCTTCCCCTCCGATGAATGTTCCGACCTTGCGGAATTTTCCGGCTTTCAATACCGCGTATACGGCAAATCCGGCTATTATACCCGCCAGGAGGAGGATGGTAGCCGCTACCGGGCTCCATATCCCTATATACTTTATTGTAAGTCCAAGGGACGGCAATATGAGGAGAGGAAGCGGGATCAAAAATGCGAACGCCCCGAATATGAAACAGACGGAAGCGAGGATCACGACCGGGAACGACATCGAGAACCCGGCCTCTTTGATATACCCGAAATCCTTGGACGGCCTGCCGAGGAATATAGCGTGGAGAAGTTTCATAAAACTCGCTACGGTAAGCGCGCTGCCGAACATCGCCGCCACAAGCCATACGATCCACAGAGGGTTCTTCGCGGTGCCCGACTCGATTATTCCCTGATATATCATCCATTTCGAAACAAATCCGTTAAACGGCGGGATGCCGGATATTGAAAGCGACGCCACAAGGAAGCAAATGAAAGTTACCGGCATATATCTTGCCAGGCCGCCTAACCTGTCCAGGTCTGTCGTGCCTGCCTTTTTCTCTACGTTCCCGCCCGAGAGGAAGAGGCATGATTTATATACGGCGTGGTTAAGCATATGGAAAAGTCCGCCCGCTATGCCTATAGGGCTGCCTGTCCCGATCCCCAGAACCATGTAACCGACCTGAGACACGGCATGATATCCTAAAAGCCGTTTCATGTCATGCTGGACAAGGGCAAAGACTACCGCGAATATGATTGTAGCGGCTCCGGATAAAGCGAGGATGGAATTAGATACAAAATTCATGGTAAATAGGTGCAGTGACGCCTTCGCTAACATATAGATACCGAGAAGCTTATCTAAAGACGCCGGAAGATACGCTGTAACGGGCGTGGGTCCCGCTTCCGCGACATCCGGCAGCCACGAATGGAACGGCATCGCGCCGGCCTTCGCGAAACACGCTATAGCAATGGAAAAATACGCGGCATATAACGTAAAGCTGTTAAGAGGCAGGTGTATCTTATCCATTGAGAACGTCCCGGTAACAGCCCATATGAGCCCGATGCCCAGCATCATAGCGGCGTCGGTCCCGCCTATTATTATAAGCGCCTTCTTTGCCGCCGCCGAAGCTCCTGCCGTATTCTGCATATTCACCATAAGATATAACATAGCGGCCAGGACGCCCCAGAATACGAGGAGCGCGATGAGATCATTCGAGAATGCCACGCCGAACGAAGAGCCAAGCGTGATCATCAGATATCCGAAATACCTGCCTAACGACTTCTCTATGAAACCGAATGAATACAGCGCGACAAGAAAGCCGAATAGCCCGACGCCCATGCCTATGAACGATGACAGGTTATCCGCTATAAAGATAGTCGATTGCCCCGACTGCCAGAATAATGGTTTCCTTATGAATACATAGACGGATAGCGCCAGGCAGGCCAGCGTAAAGAGGAACGCCATCGCCTTGATAGCGCCCTTCATCTTATCCGGCAGCAGCAGGGAAAATAGTCCCGCCGCAACGGGCAAGCATATCAAAAGGAGTAGCGGATTTTCCGTCAACATCTTATAGGATCCTCATCTTCTCTTTCAGCTTCATGGTCTTTTCCTGGGACAGCCGTATCAGTTCCTGAACGCCCATTATCTCTTTATCTTTGCCGTCGACTATCATCATCCGCTCGGTGCAGCAGTAGCACGGATCTATCGCGGCCAGGATTATAGTCGCGTCCGAGACCGTTTCCCCTATGACTGTTTCCCTGAATGTCGGGAAGTTCATATAGGTCGGGGCCCTGATCTTGTGGCGGACCGGCGAATTGGTACCGTCGGATTTGACATAATGGAAGCATTCGCCTCTCGGCGCCTCCACCAACCCTATACCTTCGCCCGGAGGTATGTCTTTCGGCTTTGAATCGATCGGCCCCTGCGGCATCTTGTCGAGGCACTGCCTGATGATGTTGACCGATTCGTACATCTCCAATATCCTGACTACGGTCTTCGCGAAGACGTCCCCCTCTTCCCGCAGGATGACGTTCCACTTTATCCTGCCGTACGCCGCATAAGGATGGTCGCGCCGCACATCGATATCCACGCCGGACGCGCGGGCCGTCGGGCCAAGAGCGGCGTAATCTATCGCGTCCTCTTTCGTCAGCACCCCGATGCCCTTAAGCCTCGCCTGAAGCACGGGATCGTCCAGGACAGCTCCTTTTAGCATATCCAGATGGCGCACGAACTCATCGAGTCTTGTCAATATATAGGAGACATGCTCTTTTTCTATGTCACGCCTTACCCCGCCGACTTTCAGCATGGCGTAATTCTGCCTGTTGCCCGTAACGGTTTCCATTATGTCACAGATCGGCTCCCTGTATTTCCAGCCCCACATGAAGACTGTATTGTAACCGATAAAGTGGCCGGCGAGCCCCAGCCACAACATATGCGAATGCAGCCTTTCGAGTTCCTGGTTTATGGTCCTTATATACAGGGCCCTTTCAGGGACCTCTGTACCGGATATGTCCTCGATCGCCTGGACGCACGCTATGGGATGGCTCGATGAACATATGCCGCATATCCGCTCAACTATGAATATCGACTGGTCGAAGCTCTTAGATTCGGATATCTTTTCGATGCCCCTGTGGTTCCAACCAATTCTCACATCGACATCCACCACCTTCTCGCCTTCCACGACGAGCTTGTAAAATTCCGGCTCTTCCTGCAGGGGATGGTATGGCCCTATGGGTATGTGCGCTTTATGGCTCAATTTTACTCCTCTCAAACTCTTCGTTAGTTTATTGCGTTCATTGCGTTTTTTTTGGGTTTATTGGGTTCCGCCGAACGCAACTAACGCAATAAACTCAATAAACTAAACTCTGCTTGACTCAGCTACGCTTTCCTCGAATCTCTCTTGGGCACTACAAAGTTCTTTCTCATCGGATACACGCCTTTCGGCCAGTCGTCGGGCAATAAGAGCGGCCTCAAATCGGAATTGCCGTCGAACTCTACTCCGAATAGCTCGTGTATCTCCCTCTCTATCCACCAGGCCGACCTCGTCACGGTCGTAATCGTATCTATGCGCGGAGCTTCACTATCCTGTAATATCGCCCTGACCGATATTACTATGCCGGAGATGTCGTGGGAAAAATGGTAGATTATCTCGATACCGTCAAAATCGTCCACGCCGCTGGCTATGTTGAAACGAAGCCCCAGGTCCTTGAATATATATCTCGTGAAATCCACGACATCCTTCGGATATATATCAACGTAGGCCCTCTTCTCGTTATGCTTATAGACCTTCAGAACCCTCGATCCGAACTTATCATTTATCTTTTTTAAGACCTCTTCCATCTTCATCTGTGCTCACTTCCTCGTTTGATTTATCTTCTCTATTAACTTCACCATGCCGCCTATCACGGCCTCAGGTTTAGGCGGGCACCCCGGTATATAAAGATCGACCGGTATAACCTCATCAAGCGGCACGGTCGTATTATAACTATCCTTGAACAGGCCCCTCGAAGATCCGCATGCGCCCCACGCTACCACGAATCCGGGTTTCGGCATCATCTCATATAATTTCTTTATCCTGGGCACGCAGAGCCTGTTGGCCGAACCGGTGCAAAACAGGACGTCGGCATGCTTTACGCTTCCGGCCAGTATTATCCCGAACCTCTCCAGGTCAAACCTGGGCGTAAGGCAATCCAGTATCTCGATGTCGCAGTTATTGCAGCTGCCGCTCGAGACGTGGAACGCGTAAATAGATTTCGTAAGTATCTTTTCCCTGAATCCCATATTATTTCCCTAATATCGCTAATAAGATGGCTATCACGGCCAGGCCGCTCACAGGCCCCCAGAAGAACCCCATCGCCTGGTCTATCCTGACCCTCGGATTCGTATTCTTTATCACTATCATCAGGACCAATATCATAATATATTCCAGGAGGCTCGACATGAATCCTTCCGAATTCAATTTGATCCCGCCGAAATACAATGTTATCAATATGACCGGCGCCGCGAATGTCAATATCGCCTTGGCCAGTTTGAATATTCCGAGCGCCTTTCCGGAGTATTCGATATAAGCCCCCGCCATTATCTCCGTCTCGGCTTCCGCCATGTCGAACGGCACAAAACCCAGCTTAGCCTGGAAGCACAAGAGCATTACGATAAACGATATTACGCCGGACGGGCTCGCTATTATAGAGCCGGTCTCGGCCTGCCGCAGTATGATGTCGCCCAGTTTTATCGCGTATCCCGATTTTATCACGGGAACGATGAGAGCCATAATAAAAGGAAGCTCATATGAGAGCACAAGCTTCATCTCCCTCGAGGCGCCCAGCGACGCGAGCGGGTTTTCCGAAGAGAAACCGCCGAGCATCAGGGCAAGCGGCGGTATTATCAAAAGATACACGACGACTATGAGATCGCCCATAAAACCTACTGCCGGGGTCGAATTCACCACACAAATTATGGTAGAGACCAACGTTGCGCTTGCCGCGCATAGTACCGGCATGCCCAGGAACATCGCCTTCGAAACGCCCTCCGGCACCAGAGTCTCCTTATATAATATAAGCTTAACCACATCTATGAAATTCTGGTACCACGGCGGCCCGACCCTCCACTGGAGCCGCGCTGTCACCTTCCTGTCGACCCAGCCGACCAACAGTCCCATCACGGCCGAGAAGAGAAATCCCGGGAAGACCAGGAACATGAATAGATATTCAAATATTTTCATAGTAGTTTAAAGTCGAAACTCAAAATCCGAAATTCGAATTCCGAAATTAGGATTTCGTATTTATGCCCTATCTCTTCTTCGGAGCATCCTCTATCCTCTCCCACTTATTGTTCGTCTTTATGACGAGATAGTCCGACACCTTATATATATGCTCTTCTTTGTTCTCCTCGAACTCACCGTATCTTATCCCGCCGTGGCTGCATGATTCAAGGCATATGGGCGCTTTATCGCCCTCCAATCTTCCGAGGCAAAAGTCGCACCTGGCGATCACAAAAGGTATCGTCTCCGGATATATGACGCCGAACGGGCACGCGCGCGAGCAGGACTTACAGGACGTGCACCGCATCATATACCTCTTCAGCATGCGGTTCTCCTGCATTTCAAGCGCTTCCCAAGGACAGGAAGCGACGCACGGGGCGTCGTCGCACTTCCTGCATATCACGGCGAAGTGCGCGAATTCGCGTAAAGTCGTGATGCCGTTATTTGCCGGATGCTGAATATAGCTGCATAGCATCCCGCACTCGCCGCATCCGGAGCATGTGTCTAAGTCGATCAGTAGCTTTTTCATAATATAGTTATAAGTTATAAGTTATAAGTTATAAGCGCGTAATACAGCTTACGACTTACAGCTTACAACTAACGTCAATCTCACTCAATCCCATATATTCGCCAAATCCTTGATCTTATCGTAAGTGAAGACCGGGCCGTCTTTACACGCGTAATACGGGCCCAGCCTGCAATGGCCGCATTTGCCTATGCCGCACGACATATTCTTTTCCATAGACAGATATATGCGGCTGTCCTTAAACCCGAGGTCTAGAAGCTTGAAGGTCACGAACTTCATCATTATTGGAGGGCCGCATACGATCGCTACGGCGTTCTCAAGATCCAATCCTTCGCTCTTCAATATGGTGGTGACAAGCCCTACATTCCCCTTCCATGAATCGTCGCCGACGTCGATGCTTATATCGACATTCACGTGCTTCGCCTTATTCTTCCAGGAATCTATCTCTTTCTTATAAACTATATCCCTGGACGTCCTTGCGCCGTACTTCAGCATTATCTTTTTGTAGTCATTGACGTCGTTAAACAGGGCGTATAGGAGCGCCCTTAACGGCGCGAGCCCGACGCCGCCGCCGACTATGAATACCTCTTTCGATTTAAAATCCTGCAGCGGATAGCCCAGGCCGTAAGGCCCCCTGACACCGACGATATCGCCCGCCTTCGCCGCATGTAGGATCTTGGTGACCCTGCCGGCGCTCATTATCGTAAAATCGAGCTTCCCTTTCACGTTATGGTTGGAAGAAGGCGTAAACGGCGCTTCTCCGAGGCCGGGAACGGTCAGCTCCATAAATTGTCCTGCCCTGAAAGCTATATCCCCTCTCGGCATGAGAGTGAACGTCTTTATGTTGGGCGTCTCTTCGGCTATGCCGGTTATTTCAGCTTCTATATATTCGTATGGATTTTTCATAGTGGTTAAATTATGCGTCTAGGTTACGTAATGTTACGTAAGGTTATAGAATGTTACGTAAAGTTACAAAAGCAACCTTCTCTAACCTTAATTAACCTTCCATACCCTTACGTAACCTCCCTCAATTTAACTTAGTCATTCGGCGGTTTGTTCCACTGTCCAAGCACCAGCCCCTTCAACACCTCCCGGAGGTCTATGTCTCCCGGGCACGCCTCGATGCATCGGCCGCATCCGGTGCACGCAAAATAGTCCAGGACCTGCGGGAAGAAATCGAACTTCTTCTCGAACCTGTTCCGAAGCCTCTCATATAACTGCTTTCTCGGATTGGCGTTGCCGGCGACCCTGGCGAAAGTCTTGTAAAGGCACGCGTCCCATATCCTGGTTCTCTTGGCGCCGCAGGATTCGGATCCTTCATCAAATAGCAGGAAGCAGTGGCATGTGGGACAGACGAGGTTGCAGGCGCCGCATTCCACGCAGGTCGACGCGAAGTCCTGCCACAACGCGGTTAAGTTGTAATTCTTCTTCACCGCGCCATTTATCTCCGACGTATTTTTCGTCCCGCGTTTATCGATAAAATCCCTGACCTGACTCGATACTTTATTGCGGGCGGCTTCTCTCGAGCCGGCAGCATCCCCACCGGCAGGCCTGAAGAACATCTTAAAATCATTCACCAGAGAGACACCTTTGCCGCTGGCCACCTCGGCGACAAAATGGTCGTCGATTACTGACAGGGAGATATCGAAATATTTTGTCGGATACGGAGCGCCTTCCATGGCAAGGCAGAAACAGGTCTCTTTCGCGTAGGTGCAGTCATTGCCTATAAGTATCGTCCTGTTCCTGTAGTCGGAATAGAATGGATCGACGTAATCGCCCTGGAGAAATACGTAATCCTGCAATATAAGGCTGGAGAGGTCGCAGCCTTTTACGCCCGCGATTATGACCGGCCTGGTATCGCTCTTTTTAGCGCCGGACATGCTTTCCCTGGGCGGATTCAGGAAGGACTTCAAAGGCTGGCTCTGCCTGATGCCTCCAAGCTCTATGATATCTTCTTTTTTCGGGTCGAAATCGTCAAAATAGAGCCTGTCGCCCTTGCGGTATGGAACGATTATCCTGTGGCTGGCAGTCAGCCTGCCCAGCAGGTCGAAAAAGTTCCTCTTCGATATCGTGTAATATTTATTATCCATAGCGTATAATTATTATGAAATTTTATTGTAGACCGATATCCGCCCCAAGTCAAGTCAGAATTTCCGCTTCTTACAAATTTTTACGGGGCCTGCTGCTCCTTCGACTTTTTCTTTTAAAGGGCTCGTTTGGGGTTTACAATCTCCCTATTTCTTTATACTGTGCGGGGTAGATAACGGTCTAACTTGACACTCAGTTATTATATATCGGTATATTCTATGCGCGTATCTGTACTGCCCCATCCCAAACTTCGCCCTTATCGAGAAAAAGTCTGGAAGGAGCATCACCCGTAAAAATTTGCAAGTTCACTCCTCCAGTAAAATTTTTCGCTCCTCAGGTGGCGGAACTTACGGGCGGTTGCCGAAGCGAATGTCGTAAAATTTCGATACCTTATGGCGATCTTCCCCGCCGAAGGCGGGAAACAAGGCCGAGTAAACCTGTCAACAGCATGCCCTCAGTCCGGGTTACGAGGCCATCGAAATTTTACCACAGCAAATTTACATGCCTAATGTAAATTTGCGGCGAAGCTGAGGCAACTGCCCGCAAGTTCCACGCCGGACTGGGGTGAACGAAAAATTTTAAAACTTTACCACCATGGCTCTCGGCGGGCATGCCTTTACGCACAGCTCGCAGGCTATGCACTTCTCGGAATCAAAAAGCACCTTCATCGTCTTCTTATCTATATGCAGGGCCGCCGTCGGACATATTGCAATACATGCCCCGCAATGGGTGCACCTGGCCTCATCCCGGGTAACATCCTGGCTGAGGGGCTGTATCTTGACACCGATCCCAGTCAGATACTTGATCCCTTCGGCATAGTTCTCTTTCTTGCCCTTAAGCTCCAGCACCATCAACCCCTCTTCGTTCGGAGTGATCTTTGCCTGCAATATATTGAAGACGAGGTCAAACTCTTTTACCAGCTTATATACTATAGGCTGATCCACCATCTTATGCGGAAATGTGAGTACTATACGCTTGGAAACCATATGATCCTCCTTTTAACATAGAGTTACGTAATGTTAGAGAAGGTTAATTAAGGTTACGTAAGGTTAATACGCTTTTGTAACCTTACGTAACATTCGCTAACCTTACGTAACATTCGCTAACCTTACGGAACATTACGTAACCTATTATATCAGCCTGACTTCTCCCCAGCTACCCATTTTATCTCCCACTATAACCATCACCCCTATTACTCCGTCGATAGATTTCGCAACTCCAATCCCTTTTTCGATATCGGCCGCTTTCTTCACAACGTTCCCTGCGGCCGTCGCGGCGGCGTCGGCAAGGGCCGCATTCTTCGATATTATCAGGACAGCGTCGGCCTTTCCGAAACTGAGCGAATGGCTGACCGTCCCGCTCGATGTACATACGCCAATGCCGTCTTCGTCAGGTCCTATCTCAACGGCCAGCTTTCCGGTAAATGGCGAGGCCTCTCCCGCATATATGCCGACGGTTCTCTTCTTGTCCGTTTTAATGAATATGTCCCCGCCGTTCTCGACTATTACCTGGCCCGAAAATTTCAGAAGGTCCCTGCCGACGAATTCAGCCATGGCGCCGGCCACCGCTGCCATAGGCCCAACACCCGCTATTTTGCCGGCCTCGGCCATGACCTTTACAATTTGAGGGGCGTCTTTGGACACGGCAAAAGGGTCTAAAGACGTCCGGAACAGGGGATCATTTTTTATATACGATTCCAGTTCTTTCCTGTAATTTATGACCGCCTCACGGGCCTGTGTCTCCAACGCCTTATCGGCCGAGACCCATATGTCAGTCTCTTTCTCAACGACCTCGAATGATACCAGGTCGCTTGCCTTCATCGATCGTCTATAAATTCGTTCTTTATACATGATATGTTAATTCTTTCAGCATATCCTCGGCAGCTGCTCGCCTGCCAGCATATCAAGCGACCTCTTGCCGCCGGCGCGCGTATTGAGGATAACCCTGCCTTTATGTTCTTTTGTTATTTGTCCTATGACCGCGGCGATTCGCCCCTTCTTGTTTCGTCTCATCGCATTTAATATATTCTTAGCGTCTTCTTTCGCCGCAATTACGATTGCCCGGCCTTCACAGGCCATATATAAAGGGTCGAACCCCAGCATCTCGCACGCCTCTCTTACTCCTCCGCTGACAGGCACGTCTTTTTCGTCCACCGATATCCCGAAATTGCGCCCTTCGACTATCTCATTAAGCGTCGTCGCGAGGCCTCCGCGCGTCGGATCTCTCATAAATCTCACCTTATTCGACACCTTTAATATATTAAATATCAGGCCGTTCAGCGGCGCGGAATCGCTTTTCGTCTTTGTCCTGAATTCCATCCCTTCTCTTTTCGACAGGACGCTGACCGCATGTTTTCCGACGGAGCCGCTTACGATCACTACGTCGCCGGATTTTATTCTCTCCAATGAAAGACCGCCATAATATACCTCTCCTATGCCGCTCGTATTTATGAATATCTTATCGCACGATCCTTTTTCGACGACCTTGGTATCGCCGGTAACGATATCGACCCCTGAGCGCTTCGCGGCATCCGCTATTGACGCCGCTATCTTCTCCAGGACGTTCCTGTCCAGCCCCTCTTCAATAATAAGACCAAGAGAAATTGCCAGAGGCCTTGCCCCGCATACAGACAGGTCGTTCACTGTCCCGTATATTGCCAGGCTTCCAATGTCGCCGCCCGGAAAAAATATCGGGTTCACTACATAAGAATCAGTTGTAAAAGCTATCCGCTTCTTGCCGACGTTAAACACGGCCGAGTCATCTTTACGCCTGAGTATTTTGTTATCGAATTTGCCTATAAAGACGGAGTCTATCAGGTCGTGCATCAACTTTCCGCCGCTTCCGTGAGCCAGTGCTATTTTTTCCATATTTCCTTTTTTTTACTTACAACTTACGACTTACAACTTATAGCTATACTTATAATAAGCGCTACACGTCCCCTCGCTCGACACCATACACGAGCCTACGGGACTGATAGGATTGCATATTTTGCCGAACAACTTGCAGTCGGCAGGTTTCTTCACTCCTTTAATGACATCACCGCAAATGCACGCCTTATTCTCCCTGGCTTTTTTCGGCTTCGGCTTAAATTTTACGTCCGCGTCATAATCTTTGAATTCAGGTCTTATCTCGAGGCCGCTATCTTTTATTTTACCCATTCCCCGCCATTCGGCGGCGCTTTTTTTAAATACGCGCTCTATGCTCTTCCTGGCCAGGAAATTGCCGCTCCCGGCTATTATGCGCGTATACTGGATCTCTACCCTGGGCGTCTTCTGCCTGACGACCATAAGTATCGCCTGCAATATGTCTGCAGGTTCGAATCCAGTTATCACACAGCGCTTGCAATATTTTTTTGCCAGAAAAACGTAGGGCGCCGCGCCTATAACTGCGCTGACATGTCCCGGCAATAGAAAACCGTCGACGCGGATCTTTTTATCTTCAGCTATCGCTTTCAATGCCGCGGGCATCGTCTTATGGCCGCAGAGGACAGAGTAATTTTTTATTCCCTCCCTCTTCGCGGCAATGATCGACTGCGCGACCGTGGGTATCGTAGTCTCGAAACCGATACCTAAGAATACGACTTCCTGCCGCGGGTTCTTCCGCGCGAGCGCCAGGGCGTCTGTCGTCGAATAGACCATCTTTATCGCGTTTCCCTTAACTTTCTCCTTCTCTAGACTAGAATACGACCCCGGCACTCTGAACATGTCGCCGAATGTGGCTATGATAATGTCGTTCCGCCCGGCAAGCCATATCGCTTTGTCGAGATATTCGTTCGGCGTCACGCAAACGGGGCAGCCTGGTCCGGATATAAGATTGATATTCGGCGTTAATAACGACCTCAGGCCGAACCTGAATACATTCATCGTGTGCGTCCCGCATACCTCCATAATATTGTATTGCCGTCCCGGATCGACTGCCTCGCGTATCTCGCTTGCCAGCTTATCGATTATCTTCCTATCCCTGAATTCATCAACATATTTCATAGTTTTCCGCCTAGCTCTAACCTAAGCCTCGTTATTCGAGCACTGAAAATATTCGCTCTTCCTTTCGCTTCGACCATCTCCTCGTTTAATAAATTTTATGGGTCCTGCCGCGAGGTCGCCTTTATGTGCTCCGCGCTCCGCGTGGGGTTTACAAGTGACACTTTAACAGGTGCGTATCTGTATGCCGCCAGGATTGCATACGTTCTTTTAAGTCTTAAGCGGTATAGCCTTTATAATGGCAATCCTAAGCGGCGGCACCCCCATCCCACGCTTCGCTTGTGCGCGCATAAAGGCTAGGCCTCGCGTCACCCATAAAATTTACCCGACCCGCTAGCTTAGGCCGGCCAGGTTCGCTTATCGCTCACCTGTCCGTCCTCCAACCTGCTTCCCCGATAAAATTTTCTCGCTCATACTGTATGGGCAGATAACGGCAGGTTGCCCTTGAGGCGTTATATTTTGCCGAGGCTTCGATACACCCAAGCCTCTTAAAGCCGCTGTCTCCATAACAGCAAGATAAAAAATATATAACTAATACCATACTCAATACTCTTGACGGCAAAATTAGCCGAAAGGGCGCCTGCCGTTAAGCTGCCCTGTGGTGGAGCGAAAAATTTTACCCGCTTATCTCTCGGAACGCCTTCAGCGTCTTGCGCGCCTCTTTCTCTTTGATCCTCTCGATCGCGAAGCCCGCATGCAATAGAATATACTCTCCCACCCTGGCGTCCTTTAATAGCGACAGGTTCGCCCTCTTCCTCAATCCGCCCGAATCGACGACGCCCTCGTCGCCGTCAATACTCACTATCTTCATCGGTATGCCTAAACACATCGTGCCCTCACGTTCGCTATCGCTATCTGTCCTATAGGTATCCCGGGATCTCCCGTCGATGTCCTGTAGTTTGTGTAAACGTCGAATCCCACCCCTTCCAGCGCTTCTACAGCTCTTGTTATCAGGAACTTGTTCTGGAATACGCCGCCGGATAGGACGACCTTCCGAATCTTATGTATTTTATTCAATTTGATCGAAACTTTTAAAACTATATCCGCTATCGTGTTATGGAATTTGGCAGATATGATCGCTTCGTCAACGCCTTTAGCCAGATCTCTTACGACCCCGGCTATTGTCCGCGAAGCCTTTACTATCAGGATCCCTCTTTCGGACTTCATATCAAATTTATATTTATCGCGGCATAAAGGAGAAACAATTCTCTCGAATCTTGTGGGCAGCTCAGCTTCTTTGGCCGCGTCCATCTTAACAAACACAAGGCTCGCGGCAGCGTCAAGCAACCTTCCCATGCTCGATGTAAGCGGCGAGTTTATCCCTCTTTCCATCATCTTACGTAACATCGCGGATCTCTTCTTATCGAGCTTTCTCACAAGATCTATTTTAAGGCTCGAAGATTTCTCCCCGAGCGCGCGATATAACCACGATAAAGCCATCCGCCAGGGCTCTCTTATAGCCGCCTCCCCACCTGGCATGGGAACGTATTCAAGATGGGCCGCCCTTGTAAATTTCTTCAACCCGCCGACAAAAAATTCGCCGCCCCATATATTGCCGTCGAGGCCAAACCCGGTGCCGTCAAAAGCAACTCCTATCACATCGCCGCTGATAGAATGCTCCGTGATCACGGATGCGATGTGCGCTTCATGGTGCTGTATTTTAAATAGTTTTAAGTTGTAAGTTTTAAGTTGTAAGTTTTCGGCAAAGCGAGTAGATGAATATCCCGGATGCATGTCGCAGGCGACGATCGCGGGCTTTATCTTAAGCTTTTTTATATTGAAAGCGATCGACCGTTCATACCTTGCGAGATTGTCCGGGTCCGCCAGGTCGCCGAACCCATCCACCAGAAAGGCCTTATCGCCTTTCACCAGGGCAAAAGTGCCTTTAAGATCCGCCCCGCAGGCTAAGATCGGCCTCCTGACCCTGAAAGGCAGCGTTATTATAGTCATATATATGAGAATATTATATCAAATAGAGGGGCCTTTTGAAACGATTAAACCAATTTTTCGGGCCCTGCCCATAGCTCTAACCCAAGCCTCGTTATGTGAGCACTGAAAATATCCCCCCTGCAGTGTAACTATTGGGTCGGTCTTTGTTCAGTCGAAAAACGGGAGCCTGCGGCAACTCGGCCGGCGTCCCGCCTGCCCGGCTTCGACAGTGTCAGGCGGGCAGGCTGCCGCGGCTTGAGACTTTTTATGATAATGGCGAAGTATGCCCGCCTGATCGCAGCAAGCTAAGTCTGGCGGGCAGGGATGGGGTGTCCCGAATACAGAAGAGCGTAGTTCGCGCACATAGATACGCGCTTATGTCGTAGGGGAGGTTTAAACCTCCCCTACGACTACAGAATGTAAACCCAATCCGATGGAGCTAACGACAGGCGGATTGGATGGGGTGCCCGAATGTTAAAGACTATAGTTCGGGATACGTAGATACGCGCATAGAATATACTCGTGATAGATTGTCCCGCCCGGAGTGAGGCTTGAGGCGGGATCCCGCCCCGAGCTAAACAGATGGCGGGATAAACCCATACGAGCCCTTTAAAAGAAAAAGTCCAAGCCGCGTCACCCGAAAAATTTCTAGCTGGAAGCAGGTTGGAGGACGGCCAGGTGAGCGAAAAGCGAACCTGGCCGGCCTAAGCTAGCGTTGTTGAGAAATTTTATGGGTGACGCGAGGCCTAGCCTTTATGCGCGCACCTGCCTACCTGATGTAGGTCTACGGTATGCAGGCAGGCAAGCGAAGCGTGGGATGGGGGTGCCGCCGCTTAGCCCTGTACCTTTTTACTGGTTATCAATGTTAAAAATGGTACAGGGCTGGCGGCATACAGATACGCACCTGTTAAAGCGTCGCTTGCAAACCCCACGCGGAGCGCGGAGCACATAAAGGCGACCTCGCGGCAGGACCCATAAAATTTATTAAAAGAGTAGATGGACGAAGCGAAAGGACTATTAGTGAATTGAAAAACCTCAGAACAGGAATACTGCTGCGGAGACGACTGTGGAATAATAGCCTTCGGGGCCTATCACTGTGGTCTGCGTGGTATTTGAGGTATGGACTATCTTATCGCTCAGGCGGTATATCTCTTTATTCTCATCCCAGGACTTATCTTCGTCGAATTCGAGGCCGAGAGTCGACGCTAACATTTCTACAGCCAGGTCTTCCGCGAAATCGCCCGCGACCTTTTCATTCTGGCCGAACGCGTGGTGCTCGCTAAGGTATCCGTACGCGCTCTTATCCGCCGGGACAGCGCAGCCTATCGAAGCGGCTATAAGGCGGTGCGGCTCATTCGAACAACATCTGGACATAACGGTAAAAGCTATCATCCCGGCATAGAGCTCTTTTAATCCTTCGTTGCGGGATATTATCTTCGCTTCCGGGGGAAGTATGCTGGAGACGTGAGTGAGGTTGCATTTTTCTATTCCGGCGTCGCGGAGCGCCAACTCAAAACTGCGCAGTTCCGCTTTGTGCGTCCCGACGCCCTTTGTAAAGAACGCTTTTTTAGGAACGAGCAGGTTCTTCCTCGGTACCAGAAGCATCTTATCTCCTCGTGTGTAATATCACTACTTCTTATTCGAGAATACGTACCCCAAGAGCCTGTAGACCAGCTTCGCGGCCAAAAAGTCGGATGAGATCATCCCTTTTATCGGGCAGAGCTCCACCACATCGAACCCGACAATCTTCTTATCGCGCGACACATCGCGAAGCAAGTCCAGCATCTCATACCAGCCGAGCCCGCCCGGTTCCGGCGTCCCGACCGCGGGCGCGATAGCCGGGTCAAACACATCCATATCGATGGTTATATATACATTCTCGGTCAATTTGCTCGAGGCAGCGTCTTTCCACATAGGCATGTTCAGTATATCGTATACGCTTATAGTCGTAACTTTACCGTTTGTCTGGGCGGTAAGGAACTCCTTCTCCTCTTTAGACAGGCTCCTCGTGCCGACCTGGACTATGGGGCATGTCTCGCTTATCCTGCGCGCTACGCACCCATGGTTAAGGGGCGAGCCCATATATTCGTTCCTCATATCATAATGAGCGTCGAGTTGAAGGACTGAAAGATTGGGATAAGTCTCTTTAAAAGCCCTGACAGCGCCGATCGTTACGGAATGTTCCCCGCCCAGCATTATCGGGAATTTACCGCCCTTGAGCAACTCTGCGACGGCCACGCGCATCTTCTCGACCATCTCCTCCGGCGCGAGATCTCTTATATCGAGCGGATCCATGGTATGTATGCCGGCCCTGAATGTCTCCTGATTGAGCTCATCGTCGTAACGCTCCAGGTACGCTGAGGCGTTTATTATGGCTGAAGGCCCGTCGACCGTTCCTTTGATGTAAGTAGCCGTCTTGTCATACGGCGCCTGCAGTATAACGGCCTTCGACTTCTTGAAACTGGAGTATTCGTCCTCCAGCGCTATGAAATTCTTCCCCATGATTATTAAATCTTCCTCAATTCTTCGGATAATTCGTTAACTGTCTTGAAGACCTTCTTCGCCGTACTTTCATCCAGGGTTCCAACTCCGCAACTCGGAGTGACGAGCGACGAGATGGCCTCCCTGCTGATGCCTTTATCTACCAGGCCCGCGATCGCGGTCTTCACGCGGCTCGCCAAAGCCTTCGGCGTCTCTTTCTCAACCGTGTCTGCCGCCGGCACCACCCCCCACGCTATCGTGCCGCCCTTAGCCAGGAAATTATTTATATCCGCGGCATATAAAGAAAATTCTTTGCTAAAATTATATGCATCAAAGCTTAATATGTCAATACCTCTTTTGAGAAGAAAGGGCCAGTCTGTATTCCCGCAGCAATGCACGCCGACAAGCGCGCCCTCTTTCTTTATGGCCTCGACGACCTCGTCCAGCCTTTTAGCGGCCTCTTCCATATTGATGTTCACAAAACTTGAACCTATGGATACCAGGTACGGTTCGTCGATAAATATAGCGGTACGGGCAAATATCTTCCTCATCTTCCTTATCTGCCATTTCGCCTTCATAGCGAGGACCTTCGTTATGAGTTCAAACAGGTCCTTGTCGTATATGGCCGATTTCTTGTTCTGGTCGGTCAGGAAAAGGCTGTAGCTTATAGGGCCCGTTATGTGTCCCTTGATAAGCGATACGCCGTCGCCGGCCGCGCCCTTGAAACTTTCCAGGAACTCGTAGAACCCTTCGGCGCGGTCTTCGGAGATCTTGAAGAACTTGACTTCCCCGTCGAGATATTTCCCGTAGACCTCTTCGATCTGCGAGGCTACCATAGATGTATCGATGTGGACGGTCTTATTCTCTTCGTTCATTACAAGACCGGGTATCTTTTCGGAATACTGGACATACATGTTCTCGAGGAAGGACCTTTTCGGAAGCTGCGGCCAGAAGGGTATCGTCTTGAATTGCTTGAATATGACGCTGCACGCAGACTTGGCGTCCTTGAACGGGACACTGCCTATACCTGTAGCCTCAAAATTGAATTTCAAGTTCCTACCGCCTCTCCCACTCGCTCAAACGCTTTATGCGTTTCAGCATATTCGGGTGTGTGCTTAAAAGCTCGAAGACCTTGTCGCCGAAGCCCAATTTGACGCTTTTCGACTGCAGCAAACTCAATTCACTGGCGGATATCGTCCCGCTCTTGTCTATGTCGAGCTCGCTCAACTCTTTCATCTCGTCGACAGCCCGGGAAGGATCGTTCACAAAAAACGCCTTCATGCCTTCAACGTCCTTGATCGATTCTTTGGGCATCCTGGCCGAACCGTATACCAGTTTATATAATGCGGACGCAAGCTGCGAAGGTTCATTGCCCAGATCGACTGACCCCTTATCGGCAAAATATTCCCTTATCCTTGAAGCGTACAGGACGAGGAGGTTAGTGAGGAAATAGAAAAGAAAAGCGGCTACGCCTACCAGCATCGTATTTCCCTGGTTCCTGTTGTCGCGCCTGCCGCCGAAGAACATGAACTGCCACGCTATGCGGTAAAGTATCATGGGTATCACTGAAAGCAGCGTTATCGTCAGCACGTCCCTGTTCTTCAGATGGCTCATCTCGTGACCGATAACGGCCCTCAACTCTTTCTCATCCAGAAGCCGCCTGATACCTTCAGTCACGCATATCCTTCCGTCCCTTATCGTGCGGCCGAACGCGAACGCGTTCGGTATCGAGATATCCGCGACGCCTATCCTCGGCGCGGGTATCCCGGCCGCGTCGGCTAACGATCTTACCATAGACTCAAGTCTGGGATCCTCGCCTTCTTTAAGATACCTGACACGCATAGACCATTCGACTATCTTGGGCCCGATCATGTACTGGATGAACATCAACACTAATGAAAATATCAGGTAGAAATAAAAATTGCTGACGCCGAGCGAATAACCTATCATCGACACAACGGCGTATATTATCGCGAAGAGCGCCGCGGTCAGTAACCACATCCTCAGTTTAAGACCCCACATAATTACCTCCCTAACCCTTTTGTGTAATGTTATATGTGTAATGCCTGCCTGCCGGCAGGCAGGTGTAAAGTGGGTTTAATGTAAAAAGATTAGACAGAGCGAATTTTCCATTACACATAGATGCTTTACACCAACATTACACATTACACTTCACACATTACACAAAGTTGCTACGCTTGAATGAATATTTCCCTTGCGGCGAGCGCGGCGGCGCCGAGGACTACAGCGTCTTCTCCCAGCAGGCTCGGCACGACCTTGACTATGCCGGCCGGCTCCTCGAACGCGAGCTTCCTCATCGTAGCCTTTACAGGATCCATAAGTATATCGCCGGCCTTCTCTACCCCGCCGCCGACTATCACTATATCCGGGTTAAGTACATTTACCATAAAAGCGACCCTTACGCCAAGATTTTTCCCCGCGTTGCCGATTATCTCTGTGGCCAGCTTGTCGCCCTTTTTGGCGGCGTCTATGACCGTATCCCTGGTTATGGCTTTAGGGTCCCCCTTCGCCAGGCTCAGCATCTCCGTAGCCATGCCTTTCTCTACGGCTTTCTTAGCTTCATGGGTTATGGCAAGGTCCACGCCCCACGGCCTGAGATAGGTGAATTCCTTCATATAATTCTTCTCTTCGGTCTGGAGGCCTTCCAGGGCCAGCTGCGTCTCTCCCGCGCATCCGCTCGAACCTATATAGACGTCGCCCTGCATCACCAATCCGCAGCCGACATCCGAATAGAGGTATATCAGGTTATCCACGTCGGCGGAAGGATTGAGCACTTTCTCCCCGAACGCGGCGCATGACGCGTCATTGCCTATGTATACCGGGATGTCGAACTTCTGCCCTATGACGTTCTCGAAGCTTAAGAAGCTTACCTTGGTCCGGCCCCTCGTCGGATCCGTATCGTGGATCGTGCTCGAAGGATAATCCACGATCCCGGACACCCCGATGCCTATATTCTTTATGTTCGAGACTTCGATCTTGCTCTTCTTGATGACGTCGTCTATGACTTTTATGACCTCTGAGGCAAGATCCTCCATCCTGTACGCGGGCCTGGGCATTACCGATTTGGCGATGGTCTTGACCTTCAGGTCCGTCACTATCGCGATGATATTATTAGGGCCCAGGTCCACACCTATGATGTAAGCGCTTCGCGAATTCAATTCCAGGAGCTCCGGACGCCTTCCTCCGCTCGACACATCAAGCCCCACCTCAAGGATTATCCTTTTGTCTATGTAATAGTCCGTATAGTTCGTGACGGTAACTATGTTAAATCCGAGCACCCTTGAGATGTCCGCCCTGGAGATCGGCCCTTTCTTCCTAATCAACTCCAGTATAGCGAGGTTCTTCCGTTCCCTGTCCTGCAGGATATGAAAACTGAAGACTCCTTCTCTTTTCATAATCACCTCATTTTTTTATTTTCGTTGCGTATATATCCTTTAAATATATCGTAGCCGACGGGCTGTTGCCCGCGGTGAGACTGCCGAATTCGAACCTTATCAATACGATAGCCGCTAGATCTATCGCGTTCTTAACAGCCGCAAATTCGATCTTATAGCGTTTCCAGTCTTTTGTGAGCCTCGCCAGGGACTCCTTCTCTATCATGTATGACCTGTTCTCGGAGTCGACGATCGATACGCTTAAGTACTCCCCGCCTTTGTCGCCCCGGGCGGTGAACGTCAGGTCGAAGCTGCCGAGGTCTATCGGTTCTTTCAGCTCTATCGCATAGCCTGCCCAGCCATGGCCCCTGGTATTGCAGAGGACTATCTGTTCTTTTGTAACGCGGCTGAAATGCTTCGCGTCGCCCATAAAAGATATGTTCTTCACTAAGTTACCGTTCGCCTCAGCGCCTTTCGCGAGAAGCATGCCTACGTCTTCGCCGCCGTCGCCGACGGCCGACCTTACCGACGGGACCTCGCCCACTATCCTGATCTTAACGTCTATCCTGCTCTTGGAGACAAGGACTACAGCGGCCAGTATGATAGCCGCCGCGGCCACGATCCATGGAGCGCGGGACGGCGGCCGTTTTTTGCCGCTCTCTTTTTCCGATAATTTGAAATATGTCCTCGCGATCTCATCATGGACAGTCACTCTCATCTCGTCGCGCTTCGTATTTTTATTCATCACTCCCGCCGTTTTTACCATAATGTATAATTTTTATTAAGTGTTATAAATCAGGTTAATTACTGCTCAAAATTGAACCCGGGCCTAACCTTTCATACCGGTAAGTTTTATTCCTTCTATGAAAAATCTCTGGTTGAACAGGAAGACTATTATAACAGGCACCATCGTAACGAGCGACCCTGCCATAAGAAGCCCCCAGTCGGGCTGCGCATACTGATACAATTCCTGGAAATACGCGAGCCCTACCGGGAGAGTGCGTTTATCCACGGAATTTGTCACCAGGAGAGGCCACATGAAACTTACCCAATTACCCAGAGAGACGAATATCGTCAACGTCGCTATTGCCGTCTTGGAAAGAGGAAGCGTAACGTTCCAGAATATCCCCCAAAGGCTGCAGCCGTCTATCTTCGCGGCGTCCTCGAGATCGCGGGGCAGCGTCATGAAAAACTGCCTCAATAGAAAAGTCCCGTAGGCAGTAAATATCGCCGGTATTATAAGGGCCTTGTAAGTATCGATCCACCCGAACGTCCTCATAAGGGCAAAGACGGGTATCATAGTGACTGAACCCGGTATCATCATCGTCGCCAGGTACGCGAAGAATATCTTGTCCCGCCCGGGAAACTGCAGCCGGGCGAACGCGTACGCCGCGAGACTTGAAGTCGCGACCTGCCCGAAGGTCACCGCGCAGCTCACAAAGATGCTGTTGAGATAGAACTTCGCGAACGGCACCACTTTCCATACGTCGATATAATTTTTCAGATACAGCGGATCCGGTATCCATTGTATCTCGGTGAGGTTGAATATGAAGACAGAGTTGTACGATTTCAGCGATGTTGAAAGCATCCACAGGAACGGCAGTATCATCGTGACGCCGCCCGCCGCCAGGACTATGTAGCAGACAGCCTTTCCCAGCGTCCTCTCCCGACGCCTGGCCCTGGCTATCTTACCCAGCAACGCTTCATCGTTCATGAATATGCCCTTATGTATCAATAATTAGAATACTGGACCAGCTTCCCGCCGAATCTCCAGTTCAGGACCGTGATGATAAATACTACTATGAATACGAACCACGCGATACTCGCGGCATATCCGACATGCTGCCAGCTGTAAAGGTGGTTATATATAAGGTACTCCAATGTGGTCGTCGAACGGTTCGGGCCGCCGCCCGTCATTATATAGGCCTGCATAAAACCGCCCTGGAACCCTCCGATGACCGCCATTACCGCTATGAAGAACGTCGTCGGACTTATCATCGGCCACGTTATCCGCCAGAATTTGGCCCAACTGCCGGCTCCGTCTATCTCCGCGGCCTCATAAAGCTCCTTCGGCACGCCCTTCAGCGCCGCGAGAAAAAGTATCATATTATACCCGCCCATCATCACCCACAACCCCATGAACATGAGCGACGGTTTCGACCATGCCTCGGAGGTAAGCCACGGCACCCCCTTGAAAGGTATCTGGACCAGGTTCGAGATCTTCACCAGCATACTGTTCAACAGGCCAAAGTCATAATTATATATCCACGCCCACAGAAGGCAAATGGCGACGCCGTTCGTTATGGTCGGCAGAAAATAGATCGTTTTAAATACGTTTATGCCTCTTATTTTTTTGTTCATCACCAGCGCCAGCGCCAGGGAAGCCATTATTTCGATAGGGATGATTATCATCAGGAATATTGTGTTGCCCAGGCATTTCCAGAAAAGCGGGTCGTTCGCCGCCAGAGCTGCGCCCTCCCTGTGAAAACCAAGGAGGCTGGTAAAGTTGACAAGTCCCACGAATTTAGGGTTCGACAGCATATCCCAGCTTACAAAGCTCAGGATAAGGGACATCGCTACGGGCACAAGGGTGAATACGATAAACCCCAGGAAATTCGGCAATATAAAAAGATACCCCGCGATCGCTTCTTTTTCCGAACCTTTCAATCTCATTTCTCGAGGCTCTCCGGTGTTTCCGGTCCAAAAAAGTCTTCTGCCTTCAAAAGCTCTTCCGCGTTCTTGGCTATCGGATCCGCGTGAAACCTTCTCCTTATAGCGCCGTCATTCAGGTAATTGTTCAGGGCTATAAAAGACATCGCCTGGTCAAGGCACAGGTACTTAACGGCGACTTTACCCGTATTCACATTTATCGCGTCGTAAAAACCGTACTCGCCGTACGCGTTATATTTCGCCAGCATGTACCTGATATTTTTTACGCACTCCACAGGTTCGAATTCGAGCGCCAGGAATGTGGCGTGGGGCGCGGCTACACCTTGCTTATATCCTTTTATGCCGAGAGGCCTGGCGCCGTATTCGGCGTATCCGCCTTCAGGAATACAGGACGGAGACATGCCGAAAACCGGATACCCGAGCTCCTCCAGCGCGTACTTCACCTGTATCTTCGCGTGCACGGCGTCGTTCATTCCTAACCCTTTAGGCGCCAGTTCTTTTTCGTTCAGGATGAGCGGCGGCATGAGCGCCTCGAACATGCTCCCTCCCCAGCTCGGCACATATTTTAAGCCGTCATGGACGTAGTATCCGCCTATCGTATTATACCCGAGGTACGTTTTCTTCTTTCTCTCTTTCGGTTCTTGAGTCTGCCATGACCACGATTCCGGGAACGTTCGTGACAGCATAAACCAGTGTTCCTTGGGCACATCGCCTTTGCCTATAGCCAGGTAACTTATAGCGCGCGGCTCGGTGTAGAAAGCGCCGTAATGGTATTCCGAATAATACTCGATATTGGTGTAGTAGCCGTGGTACATATAACCGCTCACCGGATCGTAGAAGAACGAGAAGTCCATGGCGTCCAGCAATTTCCTGCATTTTTTCGAGAGTTCGGCGGGAAAAGCGTTCTTTGCTACTATAATACCCGCGGCAAGCCAGCCGCTGTCGACGAAAGATATGAAGTTGCTCGTCCTCTGGAATATCGTTATGTCATAATAATTATAAGGGAACCCTTTATACTTCTCCATCCTGTCTACAGAGTCAAGGGCCAGCGAGAGCCTTTTCACGGCCTCTTCTTTTGAGATGAACCCGAGGTCGTAGCCGGACACTACGCACATCAGGTACATGCCGATGTTCGTGATGTTGGTGTAATCCCCTATACGGGTATATTTGGATACGGCGGCATCGCCGGTAAACCCTATATTGTCTATGGGAAGGCCATATTCCTTATCGACGATGTTATCAAAATATTTCCATGTGTCCCTGGCCACCTCGATGAGAAGGGCCCTGTCGTCCTTCGGGAACTCTTTCTTTACATACACATCCTTCGGAAAACCTCCCAGCCTCGATATTAAAAGTTTCGCGAATTCCTCGGGACTTAGCGGCCTGTCGCTCTTCTGTTTTTTGTGGCGGACTATATCCGTTATCTTGGGCCCCGGGTTCCCGGTCTTTACCAGGGCAATATCGTCGAAGTAGAGCGTCCCTTCGGGCTTATCGACACGCCGCTTCTCGAAAGTTATCACGAATTCCTTGATATCGCGCCAGTCCAGTATGCCGTTCATGACATTAAGGGGCACGGAAAACTTCTGCCATTCGCCGGTAACGCCTTTCACGATGTAGCTGGCTTCGAGCGTCTCTTCGTATTCGTCACCCGGTTTCTTCTCGTATTTTTTGAATTCGACCTTAAATGTCCCGGTGAAACCTTTCTTCGCGTCGCCCTTGACCCAGAATTCCAGATGATCGAACGAGCTTGCGTCAAAAGACCCGAGTTTGGTCCAGAACCCGTCGGTCGCGCCATTGGGAGAGTTAACACTGTATTCAAGCTTCAGGGAAGAGCCGCGGTCACCGGTTCTTACGATGCCGTCCAAGGATGCCCTGACCCACTGGTTCTTGTCTTCCGTATCCATGACCCACGTGCCCGATTCGCCGTTCAGGTTGTTCTGCAGGTTGTCCCTGTTAAAATCCGCGATGACGACGCGGCTGGGCGGCGGCGCAGCGTCCCTATTTCCGGCGCTCCAAGAGCTCTGAGCGATAAAACATGCTGTGACCACGGCCATGGACAATGCCAACGGCAATCTTCTCATTACCAGATCTCTCCTATGCCCTACCCGACAATAACTATGACGACCAGCTCTTTTGCTGCGTCTTTCCTCAAACCCCTGTCCGGCTTGCGCACCAGGCCGAGGTCATCTACGATCGCCGAGATCTTGTACGACCCCGGGGCCGAAGGAGCCTCCCATATCTTTATCTTTGTCTCGTTCTCGTCGGAGAATTTCCCGCCTTCGCAGCTCCAGCTGATCGAAATCAGGTCCTTCTCGACCGCCTCATCCAGTTTCTTCGGCAGCCTGCTTATGTCTTCCTGGTCCTGCTGATAATTCATATACCTGTCGAGGTCTGCGAGAGGATCCAGCACCAGTTTGATCTTTGTGCCGCCTTTTAATTTGTATTCGGGGATCCCGGACTCGTTAACACCGTCCGGTATTATCTTTACATCCTGGTCTTTCTTGAATATCTTCAGCAATTCCGCGGGGCCGTTAGCCTCGTAAGGGGCCAGCTCGGAGCTTGTCGGCATATACTGCTCCCATACTTTGTAGGTATCCTTTGTGCCGTAGCTGTAAGAGGGCTGCTTCTTCTCTTTCTTTATATCGTTGATGTCGGTCAACAGCGTATCGGCGTCATTGAAATATACGCAGTCCTGCGGTATCTTCTTTAATATAGGTATGGCGATGTCGTATTCATGGTCGTTGTAGTGCAATATGGCTATCAATAGCCGCGCGTAGTCGCCTATATTCTTGCGATAATAATTATCAATGAGCCGCTGGAGGCTCGTTATGGCGCTCTCTTTCGTATACGACATGAAATAAAGCCTGCACAGGGCCTCGAACGCCCTGTCGAACCATACGCCGCCTTTATACCTGTTGATAAAACTCTCGAATGCCGATATTGCCTGCGGGAAATTTTTCTCATTATAATAACACAGTCCTATCTTGTAATCGCAGTAGTCGATCACCCTGGAGTCAGGGTAATTGTCGCGATAGAATTCGTAATAGCCTCTCGCGTCCCTGTATCTTGTGGCGGAAAAATACTTCTCCGCTATCTCCATCACGCCGCCGGCCCATTTCTCTTTCTTAAAGTACTGCCGGCCCGACTTCATATACTGATCATACAGCATGGCCGCTTCTTTCGTGTTTCCCTGCGAGAACGCGCGGTCGGCCCCGTTCTTCATGTCCTCGAAGATCTCTTCGGCGGCTTCGGGGCTTACTTTCGCGACATATATCAGCTTAAGTTTCATGGCGTAATCCGAAAGCCCCTTATTTTTGAATTTCTGTTCCATGCGGGCCAGTACGTCCTTGTTCTTTGAAGCGTCGGAGCTGTACGAGGTTATCTCCTTTGCCACCTCATCGAGAAAAGCGTCTATCTTCTGGTGCTGGAAGGTCTCTTTCAAAATCAGGAATTTCAGGAAATTGATATCCAGCAACAAGTCCTTTGATTTTGTCCCGGCCGTTGCCTTGCCCAGATAATCGATAGCTTCGCTGCGGTAAGCCTCATTAACGTTCATATAGAGCCTGCCCGACTCGATATCGTTCTGTTTCGAAAGGAAAGAGAGCTGGTCGATCCTTATCCGCGCTATTGCGTAATAGAATATGTCTGCGCGCTTCAGGTCAGGCTTATCCGCTACCGCTTTTTTCATATCCAAGGCGAACTTTTCGTAATCGTCGTACGTCTTGCATTTAGAAAGCGCTCCTTCAAACGCGGCCATGGCCTGCCCCTCATCGTCAGTCCTGAGCATCCTGGCTATGTCGCCGTCAAAATCCGCTGTGGGGTTAAGTTTTCTCTCAGGCGCGGCGCCTGCGGCAGGCGCTTCCTGCGAAAAACCGGAGCCTGCGCCTATGGTTAAAAATAACGCTGTTACAGCTACGCGGAGCAATATGTTTTTCATATTTATCTTTCCTTATTTTTCTTTTACGAACCCCGCCTTGTCCAGGGCTTCTTTCACAAACTTATTTTTCATGAAATTTTTCCATATAAACCCGGAGCGGAAGTTCTCCACGGGAATAAGGATCATCGCCTCGCCTATCCCGTAATAGGCCGGGGCATACCAGTTAAGGTCGGCGTTAAATGAATCCCTGAAACCGTACTGGCCCCATAATTTCGGATAATTAAGGTACATATATTTCAGGGCCGACATAGAAGGATAGGGCGTAAATACGATCGACCCCGCCGGCCCTGTAGGGGAAAGCGTCCCGTCGAGCTGAGGCTCTCCGCTTCCCGTAGGAGGAACGCCGAAATGCATCGTATAGGCGTTCGGCCTTGCCATAGAGGTTATGCCCCAGCTGTTCGGGCCGAATCCCTTATGTTTTTCGGCGTTATCTATACAGAACTGCCTGTTGGCCAGAGTCGCGTTGGTCGAGTTCTCGAACCAGTTCACTCCCTGCTTATCGACGAGACGTTGAAAATTGAAAAAACAATTCGCGTACTGGTAAGAGAAGAGCGCGCCGTGCCAGCTGTATATGAAAGGTTTGCCTTCGCCGTAAGATCCCTTGTTCCTGGCCCAGGCGTAGAACGTATCCGGATTGACGGGATGCGACGGCGACCCGATGGCCAAAAGCGATATTAGGAGGACTTCATCCGTATAATAATCCCAGTAAGATTCAAGAAAACCGCGCTCGGGAGACCATCCCATGGAAAACAGGTTGCGCCACGGCCCTTCTTCTTTATCAAGGAATTGCTCCCACTCGACCCTCCTGTATAAAAAGTTCGCCTTGTCCTTAACCTCCCCGCCGAAAAACTCTCCGGCCGTGATTGCGCCCGCTACCAATATAGCGGTATCGACCGTGGATATCTCGCTCCTGGAGGCGCGCTTACCGTTGTGCATATTAAGGAAATGATAAAAGAATCCGTATCTTCCTTCCGCCATGGGCTCCTCCCGGCCGGCCTGCGGCAGGAAAGTATTAAGGGCAAGCGCGACGCGGTTCCCGGCGGTCTCTTTGTCTATCCAATTCCTCTCGACGCCTATACACAGGGCCGCGAGGCCGAACCCTGTCGCGGCTATGCTCGCGTCGCCTCCACCGGACGTATCGGCGAATAACCCTGTTTTAGGGTCCTGGTGCTCGGAGAAGAATTCGAACGCCTTCCTCTCCACAAGGTTCAGAAATTCGTCGTCGGTCATCGGCTTAACGCCGCACTCTATTAAAACACCTGTCGCTTTTTCGTTGCCGCGGATATCCGTAGCGACGGAACGCAGCTTGTAACTATACGGCTCCCTGGTGTTATCCAGCTGCCAGTCCACTTTGTATGTTTTCTTGCTCACATCGTAATCCGCCCCTATCGTCTTATAGTTGCCGTTATCGATGCTGTATTCGAACCTGACACTTTCAAGGAACGGGTTTTCATTCAGGCTTTCGGCCTTTATTTCGAGTGTATTCATACTGCTAAAAGCGGGGCATTGTTTCGCGCCTGCGCCGTTTACGGTAAAGCTGGATTCTACCGGAGCGGCTATCTCTTTCATCTCTATGGCCGAAAGGACATCCTCCTGCCTGTGGCCGAACAATATGTCGTCGATGTATACGGCGCCTTTCTGGTTCCCTACCTTATTCTCGAAGACAAATACCAGCTCCAGCGCCTTTGACCAATCGGTGATCCTGAAAAAATCTTTTAAAGGCACCAGCACCTTCTGCCAGTCTTTCGTTATAATGCCGTTCTTTATATAGGCATTCAGGTAGACATAACCCGTCAGGTCCCTGTCGAACATGAATACGCCGTCGTTGTCGATATCCTGATGCATCTCAACTTTGACGTTCCCGCCCTCCTGGGCGCCCTTTATCCAGAACGACAGGTAGTCGTAGCCCCGTAGATCCAGCGGAGCGGTGGCGTCTTTCTTGTCCGTAAGTTCTTTGCCGAGCTTTATCCAATAAAAAGAATAATCGCCGAGATTCGATACGTCGAAATCGAGCCTCAGGGAGTAGCCGGAACGGCCTTTTGTGTAATCTTCGTCGGGTATCAGGGTGGTGAATGTGGTGCCGGGCAGAGTCTCATCGCCGCCTGAGAGGCTTCCAATGTTGGTTATGAGACTTCCGCTGTCGCAATTATATATGATGGCCGGTGGGACGAATTTCGTCTTTTCGCCTAAGGTCTCATTCTGCGCAAATGATAAATTTAAAAAGCCGGCGAAAAGTACGCAAAAAAAAGATATCGAAAACAGCCTCCGGCTTGTGTCAGATAAAAGCTTCATCGCCTATCTTCCTCATATTCGGCATTCAGGTAGAGAGGCCGTGTATAAACAGGTTGTCGATATCGCGGCCTCTCTCCTGTCTGATGCCGGTATATTTGTGCCGGTATTATTTGTTCTTCGTCAATCTGATGTCGTCTATGTAAATAACGCCCTTCTTATTGGACGCTACCCTGTCCTCGAATACCACGACTATTTCGGTGAGGTTCGAGTAATCGGTGATGCCCTTGAACGCCTTCAGCGGTATCACTATATCCTGCCACTGATCGGTGATATTAGTTACGTAATAACGGCCGATCTGCTTCGCGGCATTCTTAAGCTCTACCTTAAATACGGTGGTATAACCGACTTTGGCGTCGCCTTTCACCTTCATGGCGATATTATCGTACTTTGTCGCGTCCAGGTTCTGTAGATTCATCCAAAAACCGTTGTAAGCCGGGTTCTTGGAATCTACGCTGTAGTCCAGCTTCATGCAAAAACCCTTGACGCCGTACCTGTTAACGCTGTCAAAGGATTCCGTGCACCCCTGCGTAAAATCGGTGGGATCTTTGTTCCATGCTCCGAAATCACCGCCTATACTATTGGGCTTCTCGCCGGTATCAAAATCGGCGATCATCAGCTCGTTGGAGCTGTCCTTCTCCGCCGCCATAGCCGCCGGCGCAAGCAGAAGGACTGCCATAGCCAACACCATAGCCGCGTTTAGTAGTTTCTTTACCATAACTACTCCTCCTTTCGAATTTGCGTGCAAATTCGATACTGAGGCAGCGTTAAACAATCCGACCAACGGGAGGATTGTAGCTGCCGAAGTATCTTAACACGTGTCAAAAGATGAAGCACTCCGCTTCATCCTACACTACAAATTATACATCAGGCCAGATTAAGGTTCGATTAGTATGAGATTAAAAGATTTTAATGAATGGGTGCCGGGAAAGTGACAATAAAGGTGGTCCCCGCGCCGGGCCGGCTGTCGACCGTAATAGAGCCTTTATGAGAATCGACTATGGATTTGACTATGCTAAGCCCCAGCCCGAACCCATGGCCGCCTTTGGCGTCGTCAATACGGTAGAACCGGTCAAAGATGCGGCCGATCTCGTCCTTGGGTATGCCGATGCCAGTATCCTTTACCGTCATTTTAGCATTCTGGCCGTCCCGCCTGATATCCACGGCGACCTTTCCTCCGGGCTCGGTATATTTGACGGCATTATCCAATAGATTCAATACGAGCCGCTTGATCTGTTTTTCATCGGCGTTCAACGTAATACGGTCATGCTGCTCGACATTCAATCCTATCTTCTTCTCTTCCGCGAGGGTCTTTACGCTGTTAGCGACGCCCTGGACCAGCAGGTTCAGGTCCAGGCTCTTTCTTTCCGGCAATATCTTCTTGGATTCAAAGCTTGCCAGCATCAGAAGGTTTTCCACAAGCCTGGTTATCTTGTCGACTTCTTCGAGACTCGACCGGAGTATCGTTTCATACTCCTCACTGGAACGCATCTTCTTCAACACTACCTCGAATTCGCCTTTTAATATGGTAAGCGGCGTCTTCAGCTCATGAGACAGGTCCTCGAAGAGATGTTTCTGTGTCGTGAACGCGCTATCGAGACGGCCGAGCATATCGTTAAATGTTTCGGCCAGCTTCTGTATCTCGTCTTTGGTCTCCGGCACCTTTATCTTCAGTTTCATGTTCTCGGCGGTTATATCATGGATGGTGTTTATCATGTTATCGACCGGATGGAGCGCCAGCCCCGCCAGGAATACGCCCATCAGTCCCGTGGCCAGGATCGTGACCGGGATCAGGAGGAAGATGATGACCTTTATACTGTTAAGCGCCGTCTGTATTGAAGTCATCGGGCTCGCCACCTGGACGATATATTCGACCTTATTATTCTCGACAGCGGGAGCTATAAATACCCTGAATACCAGGAATTTTTTTGTAGGGAATGAAGAGGTAAGGTGGTCGAAACAGCTCCTGCCCTGCAGGACCGCCGCAAGCGTCTCTTCCGAGACATTAGTAATGCCCTGAGTATTTTTAGACGAGACTATCAGGGCGCCGTCTGCGTTGAATATCTTAACGATGATGTCGAGGAGCTTGGGGTCCATGGACCTCGCCTGGACCCAGCGCTGGGCCATCGTCGCGAAATCCACCGCCCCGTCTTTCGTATCCGCTTCCGGCTTCGCGCCGTACCGTTTCGTCCCGAGCCTTTCCGCGGCCCAGTAGGTGCTGATAGCGTATATTATGCCTTCCGCCTTCGACTGGAGCAGGGTGTCCATACTCTCGTTCAGGCTGCGCCGGACATAATGATAGAGCACGGCGCTGAATGACGATATTGTAACCGCCAGTATCACCATGTAGACTATCGTCATCTTGAAACGGATGGACTTGTAGAACATAAAATAGTCAGGCTCGTGTTAGTTGTAAGTAGTAAGTTTTAAGTTTTAAGTTAAAGAATAATTATTTATAAACTTCCTGCCTACAACTTATAACTTACTACTTATCACTATCTTTCAGCATATATCCCCTGCCGCGGATCGTCTGTATCAGTTTCTTCCCGCTCCCGGAATCTATCTTATTACGCAGATAATTTATATACACGTCTATGACATTTGTGAATGTATCGAAATCGATATCCCATACATGCTCGGATATCATCGTCCTTGTCACTACAGAGCCCGCATTCCGCATGAGGTATTCGAGCAGCGAATACTCTTTCGCCGTAAGCTCGATCTCTTTTCCGGAGCGCGTCACTTTATGCGTAAAGAGGTCCAGCTCAAGGTCTTCGGCCTTAAGCTTCGTCACGGCCTGAGACTGCTTTTTCCTGAGGATAGCGCGGACCCTGGCGAGGAGTTCTTCGAACGCGAACGGCTTGGTGAGGTAGTCGTCGGCGCCGGCGTCGAGGCCGCTTACCTTGTCCCTTACCGTGTCTTTTGCCGTCAGCATTATTACAGGGGCGGGTACTTTCTCTTCTTTCAACCGCTTGCATAAGGTTATACCGTCTATCTTCGGGAGCATGAGATCGAGCAGTATCAAGTCGTAGTCGTTCGTCTTGGCAAGAAAAAGGCCTTTCTCGCCGTCATGGGCCGTATCTATGGCATAGCCCTCCTCTTTAAGCCCGCGTTTTATGAAATCTGCTATCTTCTTTTCATCTTCTATTACAAGTATTCTCATGACGACTTTCCGCTTTTTAGTTTATTTCTTCTCCAGCAGAGCATTAACCTTGCCTATGAATGCGGTAACCGCTTCCCGGGCCGTCTTCTTCCCGTTAAATAGCAGGTCCAGCTCCGAGTTGATATACATCTCCCTCGCCTCTCTCCAGGCCGGATGGAACGGGTCGTAGACCACATATTTCATAGCGTCGTTCAGCATCTTCTTGTTTTTCGGGGGGTTGTTATCGCCTACCCAATGCGGCCCTTCGGCTATTTCCTTTCTCGCCGGCTGGGCCAACCCTGTATCGGCGAGCATCATCTGGGCGTCCTTTGAGGTAAGCGCCTTTAAGACCTTATAGGCCTCTTGAGGGTATTTGGTGTCCTTCAATATGCAGTAGCCCGAGCCGCCTGTGCCGAACCCCCTGACGCCTTTGGGCCCTTTGGGGAACATGACGACATCCCATTCGAAATCCGTTATCTTTCTAAGACCGGGCGTCTCCCATATGCCCGAGGAGAACATGGCAAGCCTCCTCGTCATGAACATGCCCTGGACGCCCATCGCCAGGTTAGTCATCGCTATAAACGACGGGTGGACCTTATGTTTATTGATGAGGTCGGCGTAGAACTGCAGCCCTTCCACAGATTCCTTCGAATCAAGCGTGCACCTCGTCGGCTTCTTCACATCGTCGACGATACTTCCGCCGAACGCGTAGATGAAATTCTGCCATGCCCACGCGTAAAAACCGTACTGGATATGCCTGCCCTCGCTGTCGAATTTAGTCAGCTTCTTCGCCTTCTCCAGCATATCGTCCACAGTCCAGCCGTCGGTCGGGTACGGCACGCCGGCTTCATCGAAGAGCTTCTTATTGTAATAGACACAGGCGAACGGCGCCGTATCCCTGGGAAGGGCGTACAGTTTGCCGTCAACCGTGAACCTGTTGATTATCTCGGGATAAAAATCTTTTATGTTAATTTCCGGATCGTCTTTGATATACGGGTTGAGGTCGAGAAGGACGTTCTTGGACTGGAACGTGACAAAGAGGTCTACTTCGGTGCATATAACATCGGGCGCGGCCCTGCCTGCTATACGGGTGAGGAGCTTGTCCACGTAGCCGCGATACGGGGTATGTTCAAGTTTCACGGCGATCTCCGGATGAGCGGCCTGCCATTTGCTTATGATGCCATTTATTATATTCAATTCATCGGGCGCGCCCCAGAACGCCACTTTTATTTCGACGGGTTTGTTCGCGGCCGTCCCGGCCTTATCGCCGGAACAACCCGCTATAAAAAAAGAAAGCGGCACTGCCAATACCGCCAATGCCGCTAATAGCTTTTTGGGATACATGCCTATCCTTCTTTCCGGCTACATGAAGAAATAGACTTTAAAATATACGGACGACATGTAATCATCTATATTATAGTACTGGTTCCCTCTCCAGCCAACGTCGACTCGTATCATGCCGGGCGCGTAATATTCCAATCCCGCCAGAAGGCCCAGGTTATCGAAATCGGACATATTCGTTCCGACGGAATAATCGAGCCCGCCCTGGATCCACAGGCGGTCGTAGACATTGTACTGTCCTCGCGACTCAAATCCCGTCCATGCGGCCATATCGTTAACAGCGTTTTCCACCAGATATGTCGGCGCCTTATTGTCAACCTCATTCCTCATAGCCAGGACATACCTGTAGGTAAAACTGCCGTTCAACTTTTCGTTCCAGTCATGGCCCCACCTTAGCTGCATCTCCGTCTTATGGAACTTGTTCCTTGTAGGATAATAACGGTCCTGGGAATAGCTTATCCTCGGGATAAAACTCGTCCTTAAGTCCTTGGACCGCATCCGCAATTCCTGCGCCATAAACCAATGGTCGGGGCTGTAGGGAAATGTGGATTTGGGACGCCTGGACTTGAAGTATTCAAGCTGTGAAAACGTCTCGAACCTCTGGTTCGGCACAAGGGAAAGGCTGCAGAAAAGCGTATGCCTGTTCTCGTAATAAGAGTGGGTATTTTCGGTATTTTTAGCGTCCATAGTCGAATAACGATACCCTAAGTTGGATGTGTAATCCCACTCTATCCCGTCTATGTGCTTCGAATGCATCATAAGGATCTCGTTCTGGTCCCATTCTTCAGCCTTGTAGTTGGTATTCCACGTGTAAATGATGTCTCTGCGGTTCGCTTGCGGATTCATCTGGTATACGGGGAACTGGTTATGATATATTTGACGGTAATCATGGGTATACCGCCACTGCCCTTCTTTGTCCTTCGGGTCGCTCATAGTGATCTCGGTGCCGTATGCCCTGGTGAAGATAGGCTGGATCTGTTCTCTATAGCGCACCTTCTCATTCCACGGCATGTTCCAGTGCAGCCACCTTATCTTCTTCGCGTCCATGATATAGGCGTCCACCGGCCTGGGCTCCTGGTATATCTCCACCCTCTGCGCGACCGTGAAATATTTCAAAAGCCGCAAGCCTTCGTATGTCTCGTAGTAAGCGCTGGCGCCTATCTTGTTAATATCTATCTTCTTCAATTCAGGCGTTTTGGCGGCGGGGGCCTTCACGATGGGGCCTTCAAGGTTGAAACTCAATCCTTCGGCAGGCGGCTGTTCCATAGCTTCCACCTTATCGGTGCCGCTTGAAGGGGTCTCCTTGGCGGCCTGTTTGACCATGGATTGGACTGCTGTCTGGGGCTTTGCGAGAGATGCTTCGTCTAGAGAAAATGCCGGGTTTACCAAAAGAAAGCTTGCGATAATCACAGTAAAAAAGACCGCGACAATCTTACCCATATTCGACATTCTGCCTCCTATCTGATTATCAGCCCAAACCGTTATTTTCCGGAAATATTGAACTCGAGAGATTTCAGTTCTCTGTGACCGGCGTTCAATGTAACCCTGTATAAACCGGGCGGGAGGGTCTTGCCCTCAGGCATCGCCAGAGAAACGCTGCCGGATCCTTCTTTGCGCGGGATAGCGAAAGTGTAGTCCAGTATGGATATATCATCCGTTACATAACGCCACCTGGCCAGGATCTTTACATCCTTCCTGGCATCCTTCCATGAAAACCAGCAAAATATACGGGTTGTGCCGTCGGGAAATACGTTCATGGGGTTCACGGGCATGTATTTATCGTCAACGCCCATGGCGGTTTTCATATCGACAAGCTTGATATCATCACCGTGCTGAAAGGAACAAGACATAGGACATATAACAAAAAAAATGAGAGCAAAGAAAAAAAGAAGCCCGCGCCTTTTGCTTAATTCCTTAATTTCCATATCCATATCCCCTTTCTTAATATAATAGTAAACCATATATGAAGTATTAAGTCCACAATTTTCTTGCTCAATACGGGTATCAGCGCCAGGGCTACCGGAAAACGGATGTAATTCCATACATATCCTTTTGTCAGGATAAAATAGCTTACCATAAAGAAGAGAACCGCCGCCGGGATAATAAAAATAGATGTTTTTTTAAACCCGAAAAGAGAGATAAGTATGGACGCGGCAAATAGCGCCGCGAGGGCAAGCGACATACTTAACGCTTTCGGCATCATGGTCAAAAAGTCGCGCTTATACAGGGTCGAAAACGCGTTCGCGTTCAACACAACCCCCGGCATCCAGCCGATCGGCGTGTTGTGGAAGTCCCCGAATATCGAAGACGTCAATCCTATGATCGCCACCTTGTCTTTCATTGCGGCGCGGTCGAAGTCCCCTTTCAGGATGTTGTAAAAAGAAACCCTTTTATAATCCGATGTACGGCCGTGGAAACGGATCAAATACGCTTTCGAATAATCATCGACAGGTATCTTCCATATGCCGCCTCCTGCCTCGCGGCACTCTACCACGCCGTTGCCCGCGCGCAGGCCGCATAACAGGTCTTTCCTGGCTGTCCCGAGGAGGCCAAGACTCCACGACAGGACGACGCCGGCATTGCCGTCGTCCCGCGTAAGATATGTAAATTCCCTTCTCGTGATCCCGTCGGACTCCTGAAGCTTCGTTACCAGGCCGGTTGCGGAGGCCGAAGCGCCGAAAGGCGCGGACGCGCGCAGCTTGCCTTCTTCGTCGATAGCCGCCGCGAGCACGACATTGCCTGCTTCCTTTATCGCGGTATCGAGCGAGGCGTCTTCTTCCGGCGTGGAACGGCCGTAAAAAATAAAATCGAACCCTATCGCGCGAACGCCGGCGCCGCGCAGGTTATTCACGACAGCCGCGAATTTTGAGCGCGAGAACGGCCACCGTTCGTGGACAGCCGCGAGCGTATCATTGTCGATAGTTATAAGGACGACGCCATCCGCCGCTGGACGACGGGCGATATTGTATTCTATCCGCGTCAGGATATCGTATATCTTCCAGTTGATCCGCGACATAAACCCTATGTGATTGGAAACTGCGATAACGATAAGCCAAAGCGCGAGGCTTACCAATAGGGTCAATACGGCGTTCTGGATATGATAAAAGAGCGGTTTCATTATATACGGATATCCCGAAAGCGGCGGTTTCATATTTTATTTTCTATTTTCCTTTCTCACCTTCGGAAACAATTCTTCAAGCCGTTTAACGGCATGCGTCCGCGCTTTTTGGCTCGGTATCTTATCGGCCCAGGCCTTTGCCTTTTTGAAACTAAACGTTTCCGGAAAGTAAAGCTCGGGGAAATATCCAAAACGTTTCCTCTTATACGCGGAGAGGTACAGGCTGTCCACCAGCGCCTTTTCCGGTTCGGCGATAAGAAAGGAGCCGCTTCCTCTGTACCATCCGAACCCGGCGAAGAACAAAGGCGATATATGATGGACCTGGAAGACGCCGAGATTCGTGCGAATGGCCGCGGCGTGGGCCGTTGAGGCAAGTGTTATTACATGAGGGATCTGCTCTATTATTCCGTGAAGATGCAGAGCGCTTATAAACGACACGTAAGCGCGATGTTTCGGAAATAGATGCGGCACGACGTCATAAACGCTTATCGTTTCCGACTCCGGAGCCCATATGCCCCTGCGAATCTTGATTATAATGCCTTCGGAGGCCAGATTATTGAGGGATTGGGTGGCGCCGGATAATGATTTGCCGGATATCAAAGCGGCTTCACGCGTGGTAAAAACACGGTTTCCCACTTTCTTGAATGCCGAAAGTATCGACAGCCTACGCATGATATTTACGCGCCTTTTCTATAAACTGCGATGTCTTCAACCTTATATCGTCCCATACAGCGGCGTTGTTATACGCGGCCTGATCCTCTCCGTCCAGATATGCCACCACGGTATCTTTAAATTGGTCAAAGCCGACTTCGAATACGCGTTCGGCCGCCTTATCGAGCGTCTTCCCGTCCATGCCGTCAGGCCGCCTGACGGGCGCGCCGGCTTGAGAATCCAGTATATACAGATCAAATATATCCCTTGCCTGGACGGTCGTCCTTCCGGAGAGGGCGCGGAGCTTTTGCTCGACAGCGGATTCCGCTCCGTAATGCGGCGCTAATAAAGGCGCGATTTTATATGTCCGTAAAATAGCGCCGTCTATCGTTTCGACTTTGATATCACCGGAAAATCCCCTGCGGGAAAATTCGATCTTGGTAAAGAGGTCTTCCGCCGAAGATGTAATAAGATGAATCTTGAAACGCTGTGTCGTCCCCGTTTGTTTCGCTTTGACTATATTCGACGGCACTACCCTTTCTATGCCGAAAGGCTTCAGGTTATCCCTGAAGGCGCCGTCGTCAAGTATCTTCATTACAATATCCTTGAGAGCGGCGACGCCTACGCCGGAGGCGTCCAGGTCCATATCTTCGGAATAGCGGAAACTTTTGAAGAAAAAACGTAAATTCGCGCCGCCCTTGAGGGCGTAATTTTCTCCCTTCATCGCCCTCGCCAGCGATCTTAGGAATTCTATATGGAATATCTCCCGTAATTGTAAAGAGTTATAGGGCGCCATAAATAAGTTGTTTTATTTAGTTATAACTAAATTAGTTTTCTTTTTATTATAAAGTCTATCACAAACGGGCATTTTGTCAAATGATTTCATGAAATGCCTACATCTGCTATAATCGCAATACAAAATGTCATTTTCCCTATTACTGTTCGAGCGAGGCCGCTGTAATTCCGGCTAATCTTTTATTAACATAAGGAGATTTTCTTGAGAAAATACGTCCATATCAGCTTGATTTTCGAGAAAACTTTTAACATCTTGCCTCACACCCTTCCAGTCGGTTTTTTTAACGCTTTCATATAAAAACTCGCGCCAATTTCCTTCGGTCGGCATATCGCCGATCCAACCGGTCTGTTTCAGTGCGTTCCGCAGTAATGTAATATTAGGCGATAAATCTTTCCACCTGGAAAGATACCAGCCTAAATCAAAATAATCCCGGCCCTTGGTATATTTTCTGGAGAAGATAGCGTGCAGTTTACCGGCGAAGAGGGACGGAATGTCATAAGATAAAAAAGAGATTGGAAAATATTTGTTCACGATACCGGTTTTAAGGACGGCGCCTTCCGGAGGGTTGGTATCGATTTCAATCTTGATTGAAAATTTCTGATCGTTCAGCGGCGAAATCCCCGCCTCATATAATAAGGCCCTGAACTTCAAAAAAGTGTTTTGGACCGTATTTTTATCGTTGTATGTCACGGAGATATCATATCCTGCCAGTGAAAATTCTTTTTTAAGCCTCTCGACGATTTTCACGAAAGAATAACCCTCGCTCTTATTCGCGATGGAAAAATCCAGGTCTTCCGAGAAGCGCGGAAGATTATAGAGGAACCGTAAAGCGGTGCCGCCTAAAAACGCCGTCGTTCGGAAGAATCCTTCATCATATAAAATACTCATGGCGTACGCCTGGATGTATTCTCTCATGACATTTAACTTGGCGTTAAAACCGTTTTGCCGGGACGCCAGCTCCAGGGCATAATCTTTCACAGCGCATTCTCCTCTTTGTCGTATGAATCGATATATTTTTTGAGCAATTCAGCGAAACGCAAAATTCCCGGCTTTTTAAACCGTTCCGCGTATTTAAATAGCTTGTCGAGCCCGATATTTTTGACGTTCTGGAGCCTTAATTCCTCGATATATTCCATGGTAACACCCGTTCTCCTAAAATAAAAAAAATCAAGTAAGGCCTTTTCCGGAGAAGCGATAAAACCTGTCTGTCCGCCCACGGTAACGGAATTGTATCCCCAAAACAGGGATTCTCTGATATGCCTGTATTCAAAAGTCCCCGCCGATGAGGTAAATCTGCCGGAACGCGCGGTAGTAAGCGAAGTAAATACCGTAACCGATTCGGGAATTAAACTATGATACTCGAGCGCTTTTTCTAAACTGATATATGAAGGTTTTTTAATAACCGACGCGAGGTAAGGTTCATAGACAGTTACTTTACGGTAATGTTCGGCCAATAAATAAACCCCCCGTTTAGCCTGAATAAGTTTGCCTGCCTTCCTCCAACGGCTGATTTGAACTCGTAGAGGGCTCGTTTCCTCGATACCGGCAAGAAGTATTTCCGTATCGATTACAGGTAAATTTTTAGTGATTTTAATAAATTCTTCGAATTTCAAGTTAGTTAAGCCTTTCAGTTTGCTAAGTGCCGAGGCCTCAAGCCGAGGCCATAACGTTATATTATCATATTTGTTAACTTAATGCAATATAATTTAATAGCGCCTCACTCCTTCTCCCTCTTCACCTTAGGCTCTAACAGCGGCTTCTCCGCTCCAAGCGGCACGCCTATATTGTATGTAGGAATTATCTTCCCGCCTCCCGGGAACTCGAGCGAGACAGCGGCGGATGCTTCCCTGAATCGCCCTACGCCGCCCTTGCCGGTCAGCGACGCCGAAACGCGTATCTCCTCGAAAGTCGGAGCTTTCGGCAGGGACGCCGCGCCCGCGATTCCTTCGAAAACCGAAGCCTTTGGCAGGGACGCCGCGCTTGTAACTCCCTCGAACGACGGCGCCGAAGGCATCCGCGCCTCGCCTATAGGGACCGCGGAAAAAATAGGGACTGTCCCCGGACCTTCACTTACTGTTCGAGCGAGGCCAGCGTCATACTCACCTATTCCTGTTCGAGCGAGGCCAGTGTCATACTTCGGGCCGAGTCGAGAACCTTCCCGACCCTTCGACGAGCTCAGGGTCGATACCGAGCTTTTGTCGAGGTATCGACCCGCTTCCTCCTTCGCTCTCGCCGCGACCGGCGCGGCCACAGGCGCGGGCAACACGGTCCGCGCAGTGGCGCCCTCGAACGACGGCCTCTCCGGCAACTCCGTTATATAAAATACGCCTTTAAACGCGTCGAGGCTGAACCTGTCCGGCACCGCCGACGCGCCTCCGGCGCCTTCAAACGACGGACGAGGCGAAAAAATAGGGACTGTCCCCGGACCTTGATATGACGGAGGTGGGGACTGTCCCATTTTTTCAATAGGCAGCGGCGCGGGCAACACGATCCGCGCAGTGGCGCCCTCGAACGACGGCCTGGGCCGCAGTTCCGGCAGGACGACGAGCGCGATAGCGTTCTCGAAGTTCTCCTTGGTCAACGCGCTCTTAAACTCCACCGACGGCCTGGCCCCGGCAAACGACGGCGCCGGCGCAGCCGCGAAATCACCTCCGAGGTGTGACCGGTCCAAGTATTCACTCCTCGGAGGTGGTAATATGGTTTGCGCGGTAACCTGCTCAAATGACGGCACCGGATGAGGTAATCCCGCCTGGCCGGCCGCGCCAATGAATGACGGCACCGGCGGCAACATGTGAGCGCCGTAAGCCCCTCTTACTGTTCGAGCGAGGCCGCTGTCATACTGCGGGCCGAGTCGAGAACCTTCTATTTTTTCCGTAACCGCAGGCGCGGGTAACACAACCGGCGCGACAACCGGCATCGGCGCAATCATAGGCGCGGGCGCCATCACCGGACCAGCCGGCGTCGCAACCATCATCGGCGCGGCCATACCGTAACCCGGCAGTCCGCCGCCAATGTAACCCAACCCCTCAAGGTAGGGGAGGTTTAAACCTCCCCTACCAATATTCTGCATAGGTTGATTCAGATCCTTATCGGCCGAATCCAAAAGCGCCCGGAAATTCCCCTGCCCCACGGACGGCTGGAGGCCGTTCATGAATACAAATCCCGGCATCGTCTCCCGGAAATTCACTTTGCCCGTCCCGGACAGGACTATCGACGAGTAATCGTTCATGCCTCCGGCGTGTATCGTGAGCGTGCCGGTTATAGTTGTGCTAATAGGATTAGCCCGTGTACCCGCATAACCGCTTACTGAAAAATAGGTGTCTGTCCCTAATATTCTGCCGGCGGAGGCTGTGGTAAGGTTGCCGCCGACCGTCACCGCGGACGAGCCCGCGTCGAGAGCGCCGTCCACAACGGCCCCCTGCAGGACGCCGAAAGCGAACCCGTCCGTGAACATCGAGGCGCCGGAATTTAGCTGAAGCGTCTCTATAGTCGTAGCGGCCGCCAGATGAGGGTCGTTCGGTGTGCCCGATGGGATGATAACGTTATCCGCGTCGGACGGCACAAGTCCGACGTCCCAGTTGCCTGCCGCGTTCCAGTTCGTCGAGACAGCGCCCGTCCAGGTAAATGTCGTGCCCACCGGGCCGAGGACCCAGTTAGTGGTAACTCCATGTAATGATGAACCGCTCCCACGCGCCACAAGCGTTACCCCGCCTGACGCGTCGTTATTTGTAACGCTGACATTTGTGATGGCCTGTGTCGCGCCTGCCTGGACAGAGAGCTTCGGTGTAGCGCCCGCGCCGTTATCGTTAATTATGATCGGATTTGACGAGGAACCGGTGATTGTAATGTCATCAGTAACGGTCTGCTCCATCCCGGCGGTGAACGTCAGCGTCGAGCCTGCCGCCGTATCCGATATCGCCGTGAACGTGTGGTCCTCGCCGAATACGAACGTCCCCGCGCCTGTAAAAGATATGGTCGCGTTAGTGTAATCCCAATCCTTTATGGCGCGTGAGCCGGATGTGGCGGTGTATTCCACGGTAGAGCCGCTTCCGAGTGTCGGGGCGACGGTGCCGATGGTCTCATCGCCCTGGAGTTTTAAGGTGGCGTTGGCTACGGTGAATGTAGCGCCGTTTGTGGTGAGGTTCATGCCGTTTAAGTCAAATGTGCCGGCGGAGAGGTCGATAGAATTGGTAACTGTAAGATCATTGCCGGTTAACTGCAATGTCCCTGTGCCTGAATGGGCCATACCATACAAGGAGCTTGCGCCGATATCGAGGGTCTGGGTATTAGGAGTTACGCCGTTAAAGGTAACCGTATTCGTTCCCGGCGTAAATGTCGCGGAATTTGCGAAATTGCCGGTAACCGTCATGTTGCGGCCGTTGGCGTTGAACTCACCGCCGGAATTGGTGAATGTGCCGGCTATTGGAAGCGCAGTCGAGGAAGTGGTCATCTCGGCAAGCGCGTTCTGGTATGTCGCGGGAGCAGACTGGTTATTGTATTCCGTGGCAATCCAGTCGGTAGAGCGAGTGGTATCGGAGACGCGGACTTCGTCGAGAGTGCCATCCAGTTTACCTGTATAAGGAGCATCCTGCGCCCATCCTAATCGCGTTCGTGTACCCGATGTAATAATTGCGTCTCCAGCGAATGTCGGACTATCGCTCAAAGCGCCATTAACATAATAGCAAGCAATATCGTTGACTGTATCCACTGTTACTGATAAGTAATACCATGTACCAGAAGTAATCGTATTAGTTGAATCGCCAAAATTGATAAAAGCACCTGTCTCAGTATCACGATAACCGCTCCAAAGATGCCCACCGCTGTCTATATTTACACTATACTTGGTCCAATTAATTCCCCCAGAAGTCGCCTCATAGTAGACATTCCTCCCATCCCAACTGTCAGCATTCGCCAATGTATCAAGATTCACCCATGCCGCAAACGACCATGTTGTTGAACCATTGGGTATGATTTCGTTACCAAGCGATATATAATCACTCGTCCCATTAAACGTCAGCGCGCCGTCGTCCTGGCCGGTAGTGGTAAGGTCTTCTGTATTCTGCTGGGCTGTGCCGTCGTTGCCGTTTGAGGTGGATTCGTTGACGTTGGTGTTGGCCGCATCGTCATTCAAGTGCCACACGCCCACGTAATTAGCGTCCCACACCTGCGCGTCGTCCACGGGAGCGGCGGCCGCGGCATTGCCGTAATACAGGTATAGGACGGTGTTAACCGACGCGGAGAGCGTCGGAACTTTCACCCAGACCCAGAGCTCGCCTGTCGCGTTGTCGTATTTCTCTATTTCGCGCGAAAGAAGCGTATTGCCATCGCCCGAGGCTATCCTGATATCCGAGCCGTCCGACTTCGCGTGCGCCGCGATGTCGGCGTCGGCCGAGAATTTTATAAGAAGCGGAAAATCGGTAAGGTCGCTCCCGCCCGATACTACTGATTTGCTGATTATAATCGTCTTCCTGTATGTCCAGTCAGCGCTATACCAGAGAGCTACATTGAGCGTACCTGCCCCTGAATGGGTAAGGTTATAGAAGCCGTCGATGAATTCCAGGGTCTGGGCGCCTGTTCCGTCAAAATTGACCGTGCCTGAATTGTGCGCGAACGTCCCCCCTGTCTGCAGCCAATTACCGGAGATGGTCAACGTCCCCGTAGGGGCGGAGCATGCTCCGCCCGATATTATGAGATCACCGTTTATGTCCACAACGCCGCCAGAGCCTGTAAAAGTTCCACCCGATATGGTCAATCCGCCGTTAAACGTCTGCGCCGCGGATGAGCTTGCCAGATACGTCCCGCCGGAAACCGTCGCGAGCCCCGTTACGGTAACCGTGTAGTCATTGGTGTCCGAGTCGAAAGTGCCCGCGGAGACCGTAAGCGCCTCGGCAACAGCGGTATTCGCCGGAAGCGTCCACGTCCCGCCCGCGCCGTTAATCG
>Ga0265297_10001326_pt1 | contig 59297 bp, 59 predicted proteins | sample Munlanlwell13791_FD_192502 | JGI IMG/M metagenome (GOLD analysis project Ga0265297, IMG submission 192502) | Leachate microbial communities from a municipal landfill in Southern Ontario, Canada - Leachate well 137-91 | ecosystem: Engineered > Solid waste > Landfill > Unclassified | place... | reverse complement strand
AAAGAAGTGCTGGCTAGCCGGTTAGCGCCGTGCAATCCCGTGCAAGCGACCTCGCCGATCGCATAGAGGTTCCTGATCGTGGTCTCGCCGGTTCGGGCATCCGCGTAAACGCCGCCGCAAGAATAATGAGCCGCCGGAACCACCGGAACCAAATCTTTCAGAATATCTATTCCGTAACAAAGCAGCGTTTCCCTGATATTCGGGAACCGGCTTATAATTTTTTCGCTTGAGATATAAGATCTTAAATCCAAATAAACATTATCGGCCCCTGTAGCCAGCATCTCCCGGTATATTGATCTTGAGACAATATCTCTTGTGGCCAGATCGCCTCTTTTGTCGTATTTTTGCATAAACGGCTGGCCTCTGAAATCAACCAATCTTGCTCCCTCGCCTCTGGCCGCTTCGGTAATTAAGAATCGCGGCGCATCGGAATGGTAAAAAGTCGTCGGATGAAACTGGATATATTCCAAATTTACCGTCCTCGCCCCGGATCGGTTGGCCATAGCGATCCCATCCCCTCTGGCGCCTTCAGGATTGGTCGTGAACTCATAAACCTGCCCCAAGCCGCCGGTTGCCAAGATAGTTTGCTTTGCCAGGCAACGGTCAACCTTTCCTGTTTTTTGATCCAAAATATATGCCCCAACGCACGAAAGAGGCTCGTAAATTGCCATCCTATCTTCGGAATGATGCGCGGGGGTAAGCAGATCAACCGCCGTTACATTCGCTAAAATATGGATCTTGGGATGCCGCAATATCTCTTTCACTAAAGCTTCTTCTATGGCCTTTCCGGTTTCATCCGCGCGGTGAATGATCCTCTTGACCGCCTGGCCGCCCTCTTTCGTCCTGCTCAACTCTCCATCGTTCTTGTCAAAATCAACGCCGACTTTGTTTATCAAAATTTTCTCGACCATTGCCGGACCTTCTTTTGAAATGATATCCACGGCAGCTTTATTGCTCATACCCGCTCCCGCCGTTAAAATATCGGCCGCTAACTTATCAGGGGAGTCTTCCCCTCCTTTTCCCTTGTAAATGATCCCTCCCTGAGCGTAATAACTGTTCGACTCGAACAATTTTTCCGTCCGCGTTATTAATGTTGTTTCGATCCCCGCATCAGCCAATTCCAAAGCCGCCGTACATCCGGCGATCCCGGTCCCAATTATTAAAACCTCTGTATTTATTTCTTCTTCCATGTCAATTTCCATTAAAAAAACGGCCATGGCAGGACGCTCTGGCGAGGCGATCACCGCCTGCCAGCAGGGCAAACCCAAGCATGTTCCAGCAATTTAAAATCCTGGATGCAAATAAAGACTCCTTAATCTTTTTTCAGTTCCGTTTTTAACTTTTCGATATCTTTTTTCAGCTCAGACATTCTTAATTCCCTGCCGACGGTAAGCCTGTAAAAATGTTCCAGCTCCTGCGCCCTTTCCTCCAGATCGTTCTTAGCCTTAGTCAAAGAACAGTTTGATTCTATAATATCTTCCGTGCTCTTATTGAATAAATAACCATAGAGCAGGAACGAGGCGAAAACGGAGATCATCAACGCTTCCGGAATGTCTTTATCCAGAATGTAAGAAACAGCGAAAGAAACCAAAATGATGCTCATTCCCGTTGACAGAAAAAGGGAAAACGGGCACTTTCTTAACCTTAACTGGCAAACCGTACAACGGTCTGCCGGAGCGTAGCCCAAAGTTTCGACCAGCCAGCAATTTTTATTGAGGCAAGCCTTGCCTTGTCCGTTATTTTCCCGATCCATCTTTCTTGGCTTCCAACATCTTCTTAAGGGCTGCGTACATGATCGAAGCGATGCAAAGATTAAGGAACCCGGCGCAGAACATCAGCAAAGAATCCATCAAGATAAATATCCAGCCAGCCGTAGGCAGATTAAAATGTATCAGAACCAGTCCGATCAGAAGAAACAATCCCCCCATTGTCCAAGCAAAAATTACTTCCCCCTTGTCCCTTTCCGAGACGGCTAGATTTTTTTTAAGGTATTTTCCCAAAAAATTAAAATAAAACTGGTAAAAAATATTCAGCTTCATCGAAATTGCGGCGAAAAACAAAAGGGCCATCATTATAACGGCCAGCTCAATGCTGTGGAACAAAAAAGAGATTAATATCAGCAGTCCGCTGACATTTCTGGCGAATTTTAGAGAATCGTTGCTGATTGAACACTTGTTCATATTGTTTTGGTTCGTTAAAAATTATTATTTTTTATTATATCATTAATTAGAACGGCTAAAAGAGCGGACGCATAAAAAACCTGGAAATTTACGCACCTGATCCGGCTTTTCAAAACAAATTAAAATAATATGAAAAGGCCGCCGTTCTCTGATCCCAAAGATCATAAAATCATCCTTAAAATCAAGCCGCCCAAAAGCTGGCTACCGACGATAACTATCAGCGCGACAACCAAATGCCAGGCTATTTCCAAAAATGGGTTCGTCCCCTTGCCTTTCGCGATCAAATAGCTCAAAACAGCGAGCAAAACCAACCCCCAAATGGAGGAAACAATAAAAGCGGCGCGGAAAGAGAGCGACAGAACTATCAGAACAAAAGTGAACGCGATAAATAATCTTGCTATGAAGTTCCCGTACGTGAATGAATTAATATCATGCTTGGAAGCTCCTTCCGATTCTTTATATATATGTATGCCCAACGAATCCGAGATATTATCCGCAATCGCAACGATCAAAAGACCGGTGATTATGCTTGTTTTCGCGCCATCGCCCTGGGCCAATCCCGCGATCAGTCCCATGCTGGTAGTAATGGCCGCCGTAGCACCTATGCTGAATTTATTTATGTTCATAAACTATTTAATGATATCAGAAAAATCACCCAGGCATAAATCCTTATGGGGAAGCTAAGCGGATGGATAAAAAATTGGCCCGTCCCGTCCCTGCTTGTCGAAGGGATCATGGTCTGTTGAAAAATATTACACTGTCGAACGATCAAAATCGTGGTAATATAAATATTATAATCCTCTCCGGGGGAAGACTAGAACAAAAAATAATATCTTTAGAGATAAATTATGGAAAAATTTTTTGACGTCATCATAATCGGAGCCGGTCCAGCGGGACTGGAATGCGCTAAACAGTTCAAAAACTCAAAATTTTCCGTTTTGTTAATCGAAAAAAATAAAGAGATCGGCCCAAAAGTGTGCGCGGGAGGACTGACCTGCCTTAGCGCTAAATTCGACGTACCCGAAACTATAACCAGAACCTTTAACGACCAATTTATTGCTCTGTCGGGGAAAAAAACCAAGATGGGCCTAATGTTTCCGCTAAGAACAGCGGAAAGATATGAACTGGGCCAATACCTTCTAGGAAGGATAAAAGATCTCAAAAATCTCACCATTTTAAAAGAAACATCCGTAAGGCAGATCAAAAAAGACAGCGTTTTGACGGACAAAGGAGAGTTCGGTTACAGATACCTGGTCGGAGCGGACGGATCCCTTTCCGCGGTAAGAAAATTTCTCGGATTGAAAACGCAGGTTTCGATCGGATTGCGGTATAAAGTCCCGGAAATTACCAATAATATCGAATGGCATCTTTATCCGGAAGTGTTGGGGTCTGGATACCTGTGGATATTCCCCCACCGGACTCATACCAATATCGGGGTATTTTTTGAGACCAAAGACGTCGCCATAGAAAAAGCCAAAGGATTTTTGGAAAATTTTTTAAAAGAAAAAAAATATACTTTTTATGATCTCAAGCCGGAAGCCGCTACATTGAATTTTCTTTATAAAGGATGTGTTTTCGGGAACATTTTTTTGGCCGGAGAAGCCGCTGGCCTGACATCCAGAACAACAGGAGAAGGGATCGCTCCGGCTTTGATAAGCGGACGGGAAATAGGAATGAAGATATTAGATCCGGAATACAAGATGCCTCTTCTCAAGGAAATACTAAAGTTCAAAAGGAGGCAGGAATTTTTCAAAAAATTGACAGACGCTATGCCGTCCATGACAAAATACTTCTTAATGATCTTCATAGCCCTGATAAAAAATAAAAAATTCCAAATATATTTTGAGGGGAAACCCGATTTTGAAGAATAAATAAAAAATATGAAATATCCCCCAAGGTTATTAAAGGTCCCCTATACTCTGGACGTATTGATCTCCATTTTAGGATGGGCGGTTTTATGCGTTTCTTTCGGATTTTTTCTCATACTCAGCCGGGCCGATTTTGACAAAACGGAGACCAGAGACATATTCATTTTCACTTTTGTCATATATGTTGCAATCGGAGCCCTGCTCGCCGGAATCGAATACGGACTGTTAAGAATCTTCGGGATTAAAGAAAGAAGAAAAGATCTAAGAATATTGAATGACAATATCAAAAATGGGCACCTGCTTCCCGGCCTTCCCACGGAAACCCTGAAAGAAATATTTTTATCGCTTTCCGAAAAGCCGCGAGACTGGATCAGAGCCGCCGAATTCGGCGGCCTTATAGTTCTTTCGGCGGCCTTAACGGAACTGCTGGCCGGAGGAACGACCAATATCTCTATAATCCTAATTAGCGGAACAATCGCGGTTTTCTTGCTTGTGATGTTCGCCGGATTTTTCGCAGAAAGATTCATTTCACCCGTTCTCAAGGAATGCAGGAAAATTTTAATGGAGAGAGGAGAAATCATAAAAGAAAGAAGGTCATGGCTCAATAGGATCAAAACAAAATTCCTTTTTTTCCTTCTGATTCCGATTGTGATCGTTATGACCGTCTTAAGTTTTATGGCCGCTTTCAACGCGGAGATCCTGTTCTTTTCTTTGATCGGATTTGTCATGGCGGTAAGGATAAGCGATCTGTTATCCTCTTCGGTCTACCAAGCTTTTTCAGGGATCAATGATTTCGCCAAAGATCTCCCGAAAGGAGAAAAAACCCTGTTCTCTACGGGGAGTTTGGATGAGGAGATAGTAAGCCTTTCAATAAGCCTGAACGATGCGGCCGAAGAAGTTTATAAGGCCAGGATAAACGCGGAAGACTCAAAGATCGCCTTGCAGGAAAGGGTCGGAGAGCTGGAAAGGTTCCACAGACTGACCGTCGGAAGAGAGCTAAGGATGATGGAGCTGAAAGAACAAATAAAAAAATTGGAAGAAGAAAACAAAAAATTAAGATCGGCCAAAAAATAGAATAAAATTTTGCCGATATAAGCGAAAAGCGAAACGATCCCTTTTTCAGCCGCAAAATGTCAGACAAAAAAGCCAGTTTTACCTGGCTTTCCAAAACAGCTCCTAAAAACAAAATATAGTCTTATTTCTTTTTTTTGCTTTTCTTCGTTTCCAGCATGACCTTCTTGACCGCTAACCGTTTCGCGGTTTTGTGGGGACGTGGCGCTTTTTTTGTCTTGTTAAGACCGAATCCACCAGCTCTTTTTGCCATATATGTATTTTATTAATTAGTTAATTACTTTTTATAGCGTAACAGAAAATTCCGATAAAGGAAAGTTTTTTGCCGGCGTTGCAGCAAGAAAACGATCCCGCCGGCTACTCCCATTCCATGGTGGCAGGAGGCTTGTTGCTGATATCATAGACCACTCTATTCACTTCCCTGATCTCGTTGGTAATCCTGGTTGATATCTTTTCCAATACAGGGTAAGGAATTTTAGAAAAATTGGCGGTCATAGCATCTTTGGATTCGATGATCCGGACCACGATCGGATACTTATAACTTCGCTCATCGCCTTGGATACCGACGCTTTTGATGGAAAGCAGCACCGCGAAGCTCATCCAGATCTTTTTCCAGTATTTGGTATTGACCAACTCTTCTTCTATGATCTGCTGGGCCTGCCTGACTATCTCTATCTTTTCGGGCGTGATCTCGCCGATGATCCTTATTGCCAGTCCCGGCCCGGGAAAAACTTGCCTTGCGGTTATTTCTTCCGGCAGGCCCATCTCTTTGGCTATTTTCCTAACTTCATCTTTGTACAAATCTCTCAGCGGTTCATACAATTTTAACTTAAGATCTTTCGGCAATCCGCCAACGTTGTGATGGGATTTTATATTCGAAGAGTGCTGAGTCAGGCCGCTTTCAATTCTGTCGGAATAGATCGTACCCTGGATAAGATAATCAGCTTTTGCTTTCTTCGCATAAGAATAAAATACATCCACAAATATCTTGCCGATCATCTTGCGTTTTTGTTCAGGATCAGTAATCCCTTTAAGTGCGGCAAAAAACTGCTTGCCAGCATCCGCAACCTTTAAATTCACACCGCTTTCGGCAAACGTTTTTTTTATAAAGTCTGTTTCTCCCTTCCGCATAAAACCAGTGTCCACATAAACAGCGACCAAATTACCGCCTATAGCCTTGCTGACCAGCATGGCGGCTACGGAAGAATCTACTCCGCCGGACAGCCCTATCACAGCCTTATTTTTTCCCAATGTGATTTTAGCTTCCTCGATAATGCTTTGAACAAGCGCCTTACCGGCCAAATTCTTTTTGCATTCGCAAACATCAATAACAAAATTTTTTATGATTTGGACGCCTTGCTGGGTATGGCTTACTTCGGGGTGGAACTGAACGCCAAATATTTTGGTTTTCGTGTTCGCATAAGACGCGACAGCTGAATGCTTGGACTTGGACGTAGCAATAAATCCGGCCGGAAGGCTCGTCACGATATCGCGATGATTCATCCAAACTTTTATATTTTTATCTACCCCCGCAAAAATATTTTGATTTTTTAAAATTTGCAGGTCCATTAATCCATATTCTCCCGATCTGCCCGCCTCAACTCTGCCATTAAGAAGGTGGGCGATCAACTGATGGCCGTAACAAATTCCCAAGACGGGAATGCCAAGGCTTAACATTCTCTTATCAAACTTTGGAGAATTCTTGTCATAGACAGATTTCGCCCCGCCCGAAAGTACAATACCTTTGATGGTTTTGTCTTTCTTGATCAGATCGATCGAAATATCGGAAGGCACGACCTCGGATACCGCGCCATGATCCTTGATTCTGCGAGATATTAGGTGGCAATATTGTCCGCCAAAATCTAAAACAATGATCTTGTCCATGATTTTGATCCCATTCTATCATAAAGCCGCACTTTAGCTAGGCGGCTCCGTGAGAAACCAATTCCCCTGCCTCCCGCCGTCCGCCTGCCTGCCGGTAGGCAGGCCTTTCGGCAGCCGATCATATGGGCTGTTTATCTCTCGAAAAGCAGCTTCCATCGTCTTACTATTTCGATAAAAATATTATATTATATCAAGCATGCTTTTTAATTCCTTTCAGTTCTTCATATTCTTTCCGGTGGTGACCACGCTCTATTTCCTTCTGGATCACAAATGGAGATGGCTGTGCTTATTGTTGGCCAGCTGTATTTTCTACATGGCTTTCATTCCGAAATACATCCTGGTCCTGTTCGCCACCATCATAATCGATTATGTCGCCGCCATATATATCGAAAAATCTGAAGGAAAAAGAAGGAAAATATGGCTTTCCGCCAGCATCATTTCAACTGTTCTCGTCCTTTTTATCTTCAAATATTTTAACTTTTTTAACGCCAATTTCGCCGCTATCGCGGCTTTTTTCCATTGGAATTACTCTATGGAGACGCTCAAACTGATTATGCCCATCGGTCTTTCTTTCCACACATTCCAAAGCCTAAGCTATGTCATTGAAGTCTATCGGGACAGACAAAAAGCAGAGCATCATTTTGGCATCTACGCTTTATATGTCATGTTCTATCCCCAGCTTGTCGCAGGGCCGATCGAACGGCCGCAAAATCTCCTGCACCAATTTTACGAAAAACATAAATTCCAATACGCGCAAACAGTGCATGGATTGCGATTGATGCTCTGGGGCCTGTTTAAAAAAGTTGTCATAGCCGATAATGCGGCGATCTTTGTCAATCTTGTTTACGCCCATCCGCAAAATTTTACCGGGATCCCTCTTATCCTGGCCACTGTTTTTTTCGCGTTCCAGATATATTGCGATTTTTCGGGATATTCGGATATCGCCATCGGCGCCGCCGAAGTGATGGGCTTTCGGTTATCGAAAAATTTTAACCGGCCTTATTTCTCCAAATCGATCTCTGAATTTTGGAAACGCTGGCATATTTCTCTTTCCTCGTGGTTCAGGGATTATGTCTATATCCCGCTCGGCGGAAACCGAGTATCGCCTCCAAAAATATATTTTAATCTGCTCGTAACCTTTCTTCTTAGCGGATTATGGCACGGGGCCAACTGGACATATGTCGTCTGGGGAGCCTTGAACGGCTGCTACCTCGTGGCAGAGATCATTACAAAGGACCTGCGCCGACGCGCCGCGCACTTTATCGGCCTCGACCGCTTCCCGAAATTGAACGCTTTCATCAAGGCCGGCACAACCTTTTCCCTGATCTGCTTTGCCTGGATATTTTTCCGGGCAAGCAATATGCATGACGCTTTCTACATAGTGTCGCATCTTTTTTCGGGCATCACCGTTCCTGCGAATATCGGCATAACATTACACTCCTTCGAGTTCATATCATTATTGATCGCCATCACGGTGGCGGCCGATCTTCTGCAAAGAAAGCCTGGATTCCTGGATAGGCTGGCGCAACGGTCTATCGTGTTGCGCTGGGGAAGCTATTATATAGCCATCGCATTAATAATATATTTTCTGAACGGCCTTTCATCGTCCAACTTTATCTATTTCCAGTTTTAAAAAAATTTTATGAATAAATTTTTCTTAAAGTTAATATTATTTTCTTCGCCGATCCTGTTGGTCGTGTGCGCGCACGCATTATTTATCCCGGCAGATAGTATATATTTCAGAAATTGGGAAGCCTTTAGGCCGAAAATATTTTTTGATTATTACTCAGGGCCCTTTTACCCATCGATGAAGATCGAAAAAATAGAAAAGGGGGACCTTGCGCCGCATACGGATCTTGCGGTAACGAAAAAAGTTATCTGGGAGACCGACAAATACGGCTTCAGAACCAGCGGCACAAAAACCGCCTACGATATCGTAATCGTCGGCGACTCCAATATCACCGGATCCGGCCTTACGCAAGAAGATACATTGTCGGAAATGCTTGAAAGAAGGCTTGGCTTAAGCGTATATCCGTATGCCCCATCAACCATCGAAAATTTTTTACGCGACAAGCGCTTTGTTTCCGATATGCCCAAAATAGTCATCTTCTCATCGATAGAGCGTTCTCTTCCCGACCTGAAGGCGCCAGCCTTAAGCGATCTTGAAGCCGAAACAAAACCGTCAAAAAATATTTTTTCCTCTGCCATGGAACGCTTCAAATCGGACACCCCTTTGACCTCCCTGGTAAATTTATTCGACCAGTCATTCGACCCGAGAATAATAGAATATCTCTTAAGGCAGATTACGCACGTCTCTCCTCCGCCTCTGTACAAATACGCTTCCGGCAACACCCTTTTTCTTCAGGGAGATGCGGCGAATGCCGACATTCCGGCGGCCCAAGTACAAGAGGTCGCCGACAGCATCGAACGATACTCTGACGCGTTCAAACAAATAGGGGCTCGTATGATCTTCTTGCCTATACCGAACAAAGAGAATATTTACTATGAAATGCTTCCCTCCAAGAAAAAACCGTTATTCTTGGGAGATCTTATCTCTGAGGTTCGCGCAAGAGGGATCGATATCGTTGACCTCCAGGAATATTTCAGAAATGCGTACGAAAAAAACGGTCAGGCACTTTATCATGCCGATGATACCCACTGGAATGCTTCAGGGGTTAACATCGCTGCCGATGCGATCGCGGATTATCTTATAAAAAATCCGTAAAATGTTAGGCCGATAATGATTTTTTAAATTTGCCGAAAAATCAAATTACGACCCTATGCGGGCCTAACCTTTATTCCGTAGGAAATGACGCCGTCGCTCTCCGGCTGAATTGTCCGACGGATTATAGCCACGACTTTTCGTCCGGGTCTTAGGTCCTTTTCGATATAGTCCGCCATCTGCGCGATTATTGTTTTTCCGTCTTCTAACTTGACTAACGCGACAGGATAGGGAGCTTGGCTTTCAAATCCCGCGGGGGGAACGCGGATGAACGTCCATGAAATTATTTTCCCCTTCTGGCCGATCAGGTTTGCCATGCCCTTCTGGCCCCTCCAAATTTTAACCGGATTTGTCATTGTTTTTTTAATATATGTATTACGGCGGTCGCGCCGCTGCCTCCGACATTTTGAGCCAAGCCGATTTTCGCACCCTTGGCTTGATGAGCTTCCGCCCTACCTTTCAGCTGATCTGTGATCTCTACGATTTGCTTAACCCCGGTTGCCCCGACCGGATGTCCGCCGCCCTTCAATCCTCCCGAAGCGTTCACTATTAAATGTTTGGATGATCCTAAAGTAACTTGCCCTTTTAATATCGCGCGCGCACCCTCGCCTTTCGCGAAAAATCCCAGATCTTCCAAAGCAATTATTTCCGCGATACTGAAACAATCATGGACTTCCGCGACGTCTACGTCTTCCGGCCCAAAACCCGATCCTTTGTATGCCTTATGAGCGGCAATTTGAGCAGCTTTTAATTCCGTCAAACTTTCTCTTTGCGCCAATCCTAAGCTGTCCGTTGCGACCTCGGAAGCAATTATTTCCACGCCTCCCGGCCTAGCGCTTGTGATTACAAGCGCCGCCGCTCCATCGGAAACAGGCGCGCATTCCAAAAGTCTCAAAGGATCCGCGACCAACGGACTTTTCATAACCGAGGCAATTGTTAAAATATTATGGAATTGTGCGTTGGGATTCAAGCTCGCGTGGAAATGATTTTTGACAGACACCGATGCCAATTCTTTTTCCATGACCTTATATCTTCGCATGTAAGCTCTTGCCAAGATCGCATAAAGTCCCGGAAGGGTGGCGCCTGACGCTCTTTCTTCATCGCTGCCCGATCCCATTAACGCGCCCGGCACAATTTCAGGTTTGTAATCCGTCATTTTCTCTACGCCAAGAACGGCAACTGTTTTATATCTCCCTGAAAGAACCGAGTTCACTGCCGCGTGGACCGCCAAACCGCCCGAAGCGCAAGCTCCTTCAATATGGAACGCGGGAATATCAGTCAGCCCAAATTCTTCGGCAAAAAGCGCTCCCAAATGAACCTGGCCTCCCAAAATTCCGAAAAAAACATTGCTGACGAATAAAGCTTCTATATTTTTTTTACCCAGACCGGAATCTTTGACCGCATTTTCAAAAGCCTCCCGTGCAAGGTCTTCCGGGGACGATCCCCAAAGTTCACCAAATTTAGTAGCTGCCGCGCCAATTACAAAAACGTTCATATTTTGTGTGTTTGCCGCAAATAACGCGTGTAGTCAATATAAAATTTATTCTTAATTTGATCTTGAACGCGCAATTTATTCTTTTTTCTTGCTTCTTGGACAAAAATAATTTCTTTATTTACTTTCCACAAAAAGGCGTCGCTTCCCGCCCCGGAACCGAAAGAAACCATAAAGATCAAGTCTCCCGGTTTCGCTTGATCAAGAGTCGCCGCCAAGCCGAGAAGAGACGATGCCGAATACGGATTACCGATCTCGCCCACCACAAGGGACGGCTTCAACTGTTCCGGCGTAAAACCAAGACGCTTGGCCGCGTCCTTGGGGAATTTGGCATTGGGCATATGGAAAACACAATTTGTAATTTTTTCCGGAATAATTTTCGTTTTATCCATAAGCAGTTTTGCGGCGCCCGTCACATGGGCGAAATATGCCGGTTCTCCCGTAAACCTCCCCGCGTGGGACGGGTAAGAGACCCCATCGCGCCTCCAAAAATCAGGCGTGTCCGAAGAAAAAGAAGCGTAATCCAGCAGTTCCGCCGCGACGCTTCCCGAGCCCATTAAATAAGCTGCCGATCCCGAAGACGAAGCGTATTCCAAAGAATCATGTGTTTTGCTTTGCGCGGTATCAACTCCGATCGCCAAGCCATATTTAATTTGCTTTGAACCGATCAACCCGGCCAGCAATTGCATTCCGACCGTTCCGGCTTTGCACGCGAATTCCAGGTCCGTTGCCAGATAGTTCGTACCGATTCCAAGCAGCCCCCCGACAATTGTCGCGGTTGGGTTGACTGCGTAAGGATGGCTTTCGGATCCTACAAAAACCGCTTCGATCTCGGTTCGAGATACCCCAGAATTGCTAAGCGCCGAAAAACCCGCTTCAACGGCAAGAGTAACCGAGTCTTCGTCCGTCCCCGGAACAGATTTTTCTCTCACTCCTAAAGAGCCTATAATATCATCGGGATTTTTTCCCCAAGCCCGGGCGATATCGGCGACCTTCAGCCGATAACGCGGAATAGCGGTTCCATAATTTATTATTCCCGCAAACTTCATAGTTTTTCGCCTCTTCCCAATTTTTTATGCGCTTTTACCAAACTTCCTTCGGATAAGGACGCTAAAAGAGATATCTCTCCGGCCAATACGCTTCCGCCGATAATCTTTGCCAAATTTTCGGAATTTTGGCCATTGTTTCCTCCGATAATGCCAAGGATAGATAACGCTTCTTTCTGAGTCGCAAGACCGGTTCCTCCGCCAACGGTACCGATCATCAGATCGGGAAGATAAACGCTCACATATAAATTTTCCCCGGCAATTTCTGCGCTAGTAATCCCCAAGCTTCCTTCAACTATATGCGCGAGATCCTGGCCGGTCGCTAAAAATACCGCCGCGACGGTATTGGCAAACTGGGCGTTGAAACCCATGCTTCCCGCGAGCGCGCTTCCCGTCATGCATTTTGCCAGCCATACTTCGTAAAACTTTTTTGCCGAAGTTTTCAAGACGTCACGCAACGCTTCCCCGGTCAATAAAACTTCCGCCCAAACTTTAAACCCGCGCCCATTCGTAAAATTCAGCCACGAAGGTTTTTTATCGATACAATAATTCCCCGAAAGAGAAAGGCATTTGATCTTTGCCTTTTCCTCGATGAAGTCGGCGATATCTTGCGTCGCGATCGTAACCATGTTCATTCCCATGGCGTCTTCCGTGTCAAAAACAAAACGCACATAAAGATCATGTCCGGCGCAGGCTGTATCGAATTTTTTTAAAGCTATGTGAAGACCGCTCTTTTTGACGATATTTTCCAAATTAGTAAAATTATCCTCTAAAAATTGCTCGACTGTCCGCTTCTCCGTTAAATTTTTGATCCTAAAAACCGGCCCGCGCGTCGCACCGGCTCTTTCAACGCCAGCCAAAACCCCGCCGCTTTCGGTGATTGCTTTGCATCCCCGGCTGATCGAAGCGACCAATGCTCCTTCCGTGGTCGCGAGCGGAATGAAATAATCCTTGCCTTCAATTCTAATAGGACCGGCGATCCCGATCGGAATTTGGGAAACTCCGACCATGTTCTCGCAATTATGGTTTGCCACCATCGACTCGTCCAGCGAAAAAAATCCCACGTTTTTGAGATCGATCTTTAGATCTTTTTCCAGCGCAAGCCTTCTTTCGGAAACGCTTTTGAACGGCCTGATATCCATAGTAGTTATCGAACTGCAAAAATTTTTAAGAAATACTCTGGCTTCCAAATCCGGTGGATCTTATCCCGCTTCGCGCTATTATAACCCTTGAATTCTTTCCTAACAATCCCCGGCTTCGATCAGTCTTGCCCCCTTTGCCGGTGCATTGACAATGATTTGTTTTATATAATCAAGGTTTTTAATCAAAGTTACGACACTGCCGCTGTCCTTTTTCTCGCAAATCAAATGCAAATTCGGACCGGCATCAATGGTAAAATATACCGGCAAACCGTTTTCCCGCGCTTTTTTCGTTAATTTCATCAAAGATATCGTTTGCGGCGCCCAATAGATAAGGGACGGCGAGGATGTCAGCATGATGGCGTGAAGTTCAAGCGCCTCCGCTTCGATAAGCTCGCCAAAATCGGTAAAAGATCTTTCGGCCAAGAATTTCTTTGCCATCTCGATCTTGCGCTTTATGAGCGCGAGGCGCGGGCGGAAGAACGGGCTTGAACCGGCCAGCTTGTGCCCGCCCAAAGAAGAAATTTCTTTTTTCTCGCTGCTAACGATCGCCACGATATCAACGATATCCCACCAATCAGGCTGATGTAAAGATTCGGCATAAGAGGTATCGCTGTCTTTTCCTTCGTGCCATTCAACGAAACCGTCCGGTATCGACCGGCTCGCCGAACCCGACCCTTGGCGGGCCAAAACCGACAATTCCCTTTGGGACAGATCAAGCCCCGCGGCCTTTGACGCCGCGACCGTAAGCGCGGCAAACCCGGAAGCTGACGCCGCTATTCCGGTACCTAAAGGAAAATTATTTTTGCTTACAACTTTCGCTTTGGTATCTATCCCTGCTATTTTTCTTACTCTTTCCAGGTGCTTAACGGTCCTGATTTCCCCCGCCGGATCTCTTACGCCGTCTATCTGGACGCGATCCTCATTGAAAGCGGAAGAAAACTCCACCGTAGTAGTGGTAGTTGAATCGCTTAAATTCATTGATAAACTGCCGTTTTCCGGAAGATGAAATTCTTCGTTCTTCCACCCCCAATATTTGATGAAGGCGATATTCGCCGGTGCGATAGCGGTTGCTTTCATATGGTTTTTTATGGATTTACCTTTTAAAAATAATAACCGAACTTGAAGTATTGTACAATACCGCGATTTGATTTAATAATGAATTGACATTCCGAAAAAGAGGTTTCCAATAAAAAATTTATTATGGCTGTCGGAACAGGCAAGGCGAAAACAATATTTCTCGGAGAGCATTTTGTCGTCTACGGCTGCAAGGCCATTGGATTTGGACTTGATAAAAAAATTGAGGTTGAAATAAACAGATCTTCCTGCTTTGAGATTTGTTTCGGCGCGGATGAAAAGATCAAAGAAGCGCTCGAATTTTTTAAAAATTCCCTCGGAGTAAAAAACTTCAAGATAAATATTAGAAATTCGGAAATACCGGTTGCCAGCGGGCTTGGCTCCAGCGCGGCCTTCAATGTCGCGGCCATCAGAGCTTTATCGGGAGAATTCGATCTCGGCTTGGCCGACCGGCAAGTTTGCGATCTTGCTTTCGGGGCGGAAAAAATATTTCACGGCAATCCATCCGGCATTGATAATACTTTATCGACTTTTGGCGGTTCGATCGTTTTCCAAAAAAGGCCGGGAAACAATCTTATAGAACCTCTGCAGATCGGCTCACCGCTCCATTTGGTGATGGCCCATTCGGGAGTAAAAAGCGGAACAAAAAATATGATCGACAAGGTCCGCGCTTTCAAAGACGAAAACGAAACTGTCTTTTCCGATATCCTAAACGCGGAATTGATCATTGTAGAGCAAGCAATAACTTCGGTCAGAGAAGGCGACCTTAAAAAATTGGGCGCTCTCATGAATGCGAACCATAAATTTTTGAGCACGATCGGCGTTTCCCGTATCGAAAATGAGAAAATTATATCGATCTCCCGGGAATACGGCGCGCTGGGAACAAAAGTAGTCGGCGCCGGCGGCGGGGGCTTCTGCGCAGCCCTTATGGAAAATCGAGGATCCGCCCTAGCCCTTATGAACGCGCTAAAAAAACAATATCAATGCTTTTATAATTTGGTTCCGGCAACCTAATTTTCGTTTTTCCCGGGATCAGCTGCCGTCTCTAATTCCTGAAACTGGTCAGCGGCGGCGGAATTTGCCCTTTGCGCCAGATCAATCCGTCGGATCTTTCTTTGTGAACCTCAATGATATAAGCGCCGCCCAGCAGGCCGCCCCAAGAGACATGCTCCCCTGCTTTTTTACCGGGAACCGGAATGATCCGCACCGCCGTAGTTTTGTGATTCATCACCCCGATCGCCATTTCATCGGCGATGATCGCGGAAATCGTTGTCGTGCGCGTATCGCCGGGGATCGCCACCATATCCAAACCGACCGAGCAAATAGCGGTTAACGCTTCCAGTTTATCCAGGGTCAAACATTTTTTCTTGACAGCATCCGCTAAAAATTTATCCTCGCTTACCGGGATGAACGCTCCCGATAAACCGCCGATATTGGCCGACGCCATGATCCCGCCCTTCTTTACCGCATCAGTCAAGAGCGCTAGTGCCGCAGTAGTGCCATGAGTACCCACGGTTTCCAGTCCGATAAGTTCCAGCACTTCGCCCACGCTATCGCCCACCTGCGTTGTCGGCGCCAGCGAAAGATCAACGCTGCCGAATTTTACCCCCAGCTCTTTAGCCACCTGCCGGCCGATCAGCTCTCCGGCGCGGGTAATTTTAAAAGCCGCCTTTTTTATTTCGTTGGCCAGATCTTCCAATGGCAAATCTTTAGGCAGGTTGGCAATGGCCGAGCGTATCGCGCCCGGACCGCTAATACCCACGTTGATCACCGAATCCTTGCAGGTTATACCGTGAAAGCCGCCAGCCATAAAAGGATTGTCATTGACGGCATTGGCAAAGACCACCAATTTGGCGCAACCGATCGCCTGTTCGGACTGGCCAGCGGTCTCTAAAATTATCTGGCCAAGCCGCGCCACCACATCCATATTGATGCCCGCCTTGGTTGACGCCACATTGATAAAGGCGCAAACCTTGCCGGTTTGAGACAATACCAACGGTAAAGACTCAATGATCATTTTGTCCGCGTAAGTAGTGCCGTTCTCAACAAGCGCGCCGTAACCGCCGATGAAATCAATCTTCAATTCATTGGCGATCGCATCCAAATTTTTGGCGTAGTCCAGACATATCTTCAGATCGTGATCGCGGTCATTTTTAAATAAATTCGCAATCACCAGCGCCGCGGGAGTCAAAGTGATCCGCTTATTAATGATCGGCACGCCAAATTCATTTTCCACTTTCCGAGCTTTGTGATTAAAATTCTTGGCCAATGAAAAAATCCGCTTACGAACCAGCTCGTTCGTTTTTTCGATAGAATCGGAAATGCATGAAAGAATTTCCGCTCCCAAAGTCACGGTGCGGATATCGAATTTATCTCGCGCCGTCAGCTGGACCGATTCGTAAAATTCATTCAATGACAGGCCTTCTTTCATATCCGGTTCATCGCCGTGAATATCTGCTGGTTATAAAGCGAGATATCCGCGCCGATCTTTTTACCCAAAGCCTTTAGCTCCCGGGACAGCCTCTCAAAATCGATGCTGGAAGCCGTCAGATCAATCGCCATGATCATGAAAAAATTCCCCTTGATCACTCCCTGGTTTATTTCTTCGATGTTAATTCCTTTTTCCCAAAGCAAAGAACTTATCTGCGCCACGATCCCTGGCTGGTCCTTGGCGATCACCGCGATGATCGGCAGATCGTTTTTTCCAGTTTGGCCATCCTCGATTTTTTTCATAAAAATAATCTTAGTTGATTACGCTTATAAAATGTCCTCTACCCCCAGCCTTTGATCCCCCCTTTGCTTGTCCGATCAGCGTCCGGAACCTATAATATCTCGTCCAGCAATTCTTTTACCCCAATCTTCTTCTTCGCCGAATAAGGAATAATTTTATGGTCTCCCATGACTTTTTTGATCATATCAAATTTATCCTCGCACTCCTTCTTCCCCATCTTGTCTATCTTATTCGCTACAACAATAACGTCTTTCTCGTGATCGTCTAAAAGGCAAATAGTTTCCAGATCGTATTTGGTCGGTCCCACCTTGGCATCGATGATCAAAACCACTTTTTTTTGTTTATAATCGGAAACAAAAAAATACCAATTTACCATATCTCTAATACTGCCTCTTAGCTTGCCCGGAACCTTGGCATAACCATAACCCGGCAAATCGACAAAATACAAAGATTTATTGATCAAAAACAGATTTATTTTTTGGGTGCGCCCCGGGAAAGAGCTTGTTTTCGCCAGGTCCTTGCTGCCAACCAAAGAATTGATAACGCTGGACTTCCCCACGTTCGAACGTCCGATAAAAGCGACTTGAGGGATCCCGTCGTCGAATACCGGATCGCTGCCGCGCACTCCTTTCGCGAATTGAGCTGATTCTATTCTCATATTTTCTCCATGCAAATGCCAAAAATTAGATGCTCTTCTTTTTGACATCTATTAATATTACCTGGCCGCGGACAACAGACTATTTCTTCTTGCTCTTCTTCGGCTTCTTTGTTTCTTTTTTCCTGGAATTGTTTCCCTTTGCCATAAGCTCATCGATAATTATTATACGGGAAGCATATCATTGTATCGGTTTTTAAACAATCAAAAGCCGATCGTCATGATCGGCTTTTGCATCTTTATTTCTTTGCCTTCTTTTTTTTATCAACAGGCTTTTTGCCTGTAAATTTCTTCAGCTTTTTTACAACTTTTTTAGAACTGTCTGCCTTTTCTTTTGTTTCAGATAACACCTCCGCTTCTTTTTTGTCTTCTTCTTTCTTCTCTTCCGCAACTGCTGGATTTAAAGCTTTTATGATCCTATCAAGCTTGGCATTCAACATGTCGAACTGTTCCCTGTATTGCGGGTAGCTGCTGCCAGCGTTGCTGATACTTCTGCCGGCAGGCTTGCCAAAACATTCATTGCAATAAACAGGTTTGTCGCCGATCGGACTGAAAGGAAGCTGAAACTTTGTACCGCATTTGGCGCATATCGCATCAAACATCCTTCTGTCCTGCCTATCCTGAAATCTCGGCCTGCCCCTGTCCGGTCTATCATATTCTCTTCTTGGCGGCCTATTGGAAACCGGGCCCTCCCTGTGGCTTGTAAAGCATTGGCTGCAAAAAATCGGCTTGCCGCCAATCGGCTTGAACGGAACTTCGCACCTCTTGCCGCAATCGCTGCAGATCGCCTCATGCATCTGCGGTCTTTCCCTGTCTCCGCCGCCGAAGCGCTTTTCTCCGTAATCCCTTTTTTCAAAATCTCTCTCTTGGGAGTTATTGCCTCCCCCGCGAAACATTTTATCAAATTTTTTCATATAATTTATGATAGATTATATATCGCCGCAAAGCAAACGCGAAAGGCCGCCAGCAGCGGATGCCTGATTGATTCGCTAAAAAAGGCGCGCCGCTTATTAATCCACGAAAACCACATTCTTCCCGCTTCCCTTTTGTTCTACCTTGATCAATAACGCCAAAACAGCGCCGCATAATACGATCAAAGCGGAGATTTGAAAAACAGCGGAATAAGACAATACTTGAGCTTTCAATATGACCAAAGAAATAAATTGATTGATAACGGACGGATCATCGGAACGCAGCACGCTATAACGAGCGATATTTAAAACATTATTTTCGGTAGCGCTGCTTAAGATCGTACCGAAAAGAGCGATGCCGAAAGCTCCGGCAATGTTCCTGACCAGAGCCAAAACGGATGACGCGATGCCGACTTCATTTTCAGGAACAATAGAGGCTATCAAGCTCGTCCGCTGTGCCATTCCGAAACCCAAGCCAAATGCCATAACGCTCAAAGGAATGATTATGTCCCAAACCGTCGATCTGGGATCAAGAAAAGAAAATAAAAATAAACCCAGCGCCGCGACTGCCGTGCTAATCGAAATAATATATCGCGGCTGCACCTTGCCGGCGAAATTCCCGCCCAAGGGCGACGCGATCATCATCATAAAAGCCATAGGCATGAATAGCAATCCGGTTTCAGTGGCATCCAAGCCCAGATAAGCTGATGCGAATACCGGTATCAGAAAGATCCCCCCCATCATTCCCATAAAAACGACAAAATTATTTATCAGGGTATTTACAAAGGTGCCGATTTTGAAAAATTTAAAATCAACGATCGGATCAGCTATATTTTTTTCGATCCTATAAAAAATAATGGAAAAAATTATCATACACCCATAAGCCGCGAAACTCTCCGCGGAAAGCCAACCCCAGTCCAATCCCCTGTCCAAAACCAGAACCAAAGCGGAAAGCGAAATGCCCAAAGTGATCGCTCCCCACCAATCGAAAACAACCGATTTTTTTTCGGAAACCGATTCTTTGATAAAAACCGATGCCATTATCAAGCCAATGATCCCGACAGGCAAGTTTATTAAAAAAACCGAACGCCAGCTAAAATTGTCGATCAAAGGTCCTCCGATCAACGGACCGAATACGGTGGCAGCGGCAAACGACGACGACCACAAACCCAGGGCTTGGGTGCGCTGCTTGCCGGCTGGAAACGTAACGGCAATGATCGCCATGGCCGTTGGATAATCGGCTGAACCGGCGATAGCCTGGATAACCCTAAAAACGATCATTGAGCTTAAATTCCAAGCCAATCCGGCCAAAACAGACCCCGCGATGAAGATCACAAAACCCATAATATATACCTTTTTGCGTCCGATGGTATCGCCCAATTTTCCCCAAATAGGCACGAATATCGCGTTGGCTAAAATGTAAGCGGTGGCTATCCAGCCGGCGGAAGAAACAGTAATGCCGAAGTCCTGGATAATTTTCGGCAAGGCCAGGTTGACGATCGTTTGATCCAGGCGGCCTAAAAATGTTCCGACAATGACCGTTATCAAAATTAACCACTGATGAGATTGTATCGCTGTTTTCCCCGGCATATTTACTTGTATATCCAAGCCTTGGCCGACATTCCATTCAATAATTCCGGATAATCGCCGTATCTGACTTTAATGGAAAAATATTTTTCATCTCTTTTGTCGGAGATCGAAAACACCACCGATGATTGATCGGATGTTTGTGAAATTTCTTCCACTACGCCATTAAATTTTCTAGAGTTGAAAGCGTCCACGGTAAATACCGCTTCTTGGCCGGCGCGAATCGAATTCAAGCCCTTATTTTCGGCCACATGAACGACCAGCCGCAGATCGTCAGGATTGATCATGGTAACCACCGGCACGCCGGGAGAGAACAATTTACCGGCCTGATCGTTTATGTTAACGATAATGCCATCCGTTTCCGCCCTTATAAATTCGCCTCCATCCAGTTTAGCCACAATTTGATTGGCGGAAACCTGATCTCCATTTTTAACCATTACTTTTTGCAAAATTCCTTGCTTTTCAGGGCTAAGAGCTATCAGCGGAGCGAAAATCTCGGCCTTATCGCTGTATACTTTTTGGCCGGAAGAATACCAATAATAAGCGCCGATCGATAAAACTAAAATGGACAGTATCGTCAGTCCGTATTTGATCGTACGGGGAGCTATCTTAAAGCGCGGCACTTTGGCTCCCTCCACTGGCGTCTTTTTTCCTTTTTGATCTTCCATAGAAAAATTAAATTGCTTTTTTAATATATTGCTTAACTTCTTTCATCTTTTTTTCCAAACGTTCGGCAACCTGCTCCATCTGGTCCAGCTTGGTCAGGACGACCATGCCGTTTTTTAATCCGAATACCAGCAGTTTATCCCCCTCCTCCCAAGCCATTTTTTTCCTTGTCTCCATAGGAATCACTACCTGGCCTTTTTTGCCAACAGTAGTAGATCCAAAAAATTTATCCGAATTTTTCATGATTTTTTTATGCCAATTACATTATTGATTTCCTACAAGTAGGAAAAGCCAGACTATTATACATACAACAAGTTGAAACAATAGTCAACAAATCAACTCCCCCTCGTCCTGTCCGATCCCATCCGCCGGACTGGATGAAAAAATCGCGGACAAAACGATTTTTTGATATTATAGATTAAGGTAATCTAAAATTAATGGATGAAACTTTATTAAAAAACAATTCGGAATGGAAGACCGCCGCCAAAGCGATTTCTATTATCTTGATCGCCGCGTATTTTGTTTCTTGCGCGGCGAACAGGTCCGGGTATTATTTTTTTGACAGCGTTGATCTGGCGATCCACGAAGCCGGACATGTGTTTTTTTCCCCATTCGGCGAATTTTTGCAATTCGCGGGCGGAACGATCTTTCAGCTATCGGTTCCCCTAGCTTTTGTCATTTATTTCTGGAAAAGAAAAGAATTGTATTCGGCGTCGATCGTTTCTTTTTGGCTTGGACAGAGTTTCACCAATGCGGGCCGTTACGCCGGCGATGCGATAAAAATGGAACTGCCGCTGGTTGGCGGAGGAATACATGATTGGAATTATCTGTTGAGCCGGATCGGCGCACTGCCTTATACGGAGCAGATCGGCAATACGTTTTACTATCTCGGAGTTGCGATCATCGCCGCAAGTATTATTGTCGGAATATTAAGTTTTGCCAAAAGCAGCACCGGGAAAAACAAAAATTATTGAATTCCCTGTCACACGACAGCGCGTCTAGCGGACAAAATTTTACCAATAAAAAAGCGGGATTCTGCCGCCTCTCGCGAACAATTTATTATAGTTTTATTTCTTCTCCCTTGCCGACAAACTTATAGTTTCCGTCTCGGACTAAAATTGCCTGGTTGTCGTCCAATATTTTAACCGGGAACTTGGAATTTAAAATTTCCTGTTTCAGGATCGACGCGTATTCCGGCCTAAAATGCACAGATAGAAGAAACGGCACTAAATTAAGCCCGGTTAAATCGGTTAATCCGACCGCATTCTCATCCGAAGGCTTCCAATAAACCATTTCTATGTTCGGACAAGCAATACAGCTTCCGGCGCTTACGCCGATATAAATGACACCTTTTTCGATAAGCTCTTTTACTACTCTGTCAAAACCGCTTTCTTTTACACACTTCAACAAATAAAATGTATTCCCTCCCTGGACATAAATGATATCCTTGCCATCAAACAAAACGCGCAATTCTTTCTCGTTTTTTCCCTCGATATCGATATTCTCCACGTTAAATCCCAACTCTTTCATTGTCTGACTTTCTCTTTCCAGATACGAAATATCTTCCTCTGCCTTGGAAGCGGTAATTATATGAGCGATCTTTATTTGATCCGCCGGCTTTGGAAGAATTTTCAAAATTGCTTCCCGAACGTTCATCCCGGCAGAAGTCAACAATATTGTTTTCATGATTTTATTATACCAAAAAACCGCTTCAACAAAAAAGCGGGATATCTCCCGCAATATAGATAAAGTATATTTTTAAAAAAATTCTCTGTTTTTCGATTTACGCCGCGAGCAAATTAGTAACGATTTTAACCATTTTATCTTTTTCTTTCGGCTCGCTTACCGCGACCAAAAGAGACAAGGCTGTCAGGGCGTTGTCATTTATTTTCCTTTCGCCGTTGCGCTTATAAAGACATTTATTCCTATCCAAGAAATAGACGAATAAAAAAGAACCGACGCGTTTGTTTCCGTCTACGAAAGGATGGTCTTTAATTATAAAATACAAAAGATGCGCGGCCTTTTCTTCCAAAGACGGATAAAGCTCCTCTCCTTCGAATGTTTGGTAAATGCTTCCTATGACGCCTTTCAGCCTGCCGCTATTCTCCTGGCCAAAAAAATCGCTTGCCTCCCCCTTAAGGACTAACTCTCTTTTAATTTCACTGATTACGTCTCTTGCCTTCCAATAATCCAAAACAAATTTGCTTTTCGCTTTTTCGACCAAGGCTAATTTTTCTTTGTCGTATTGATCAAGCAGGGTGAGGGTTTTTGAATAATCGGCAAGCAAATTTAATATTTCCCGTTCTTGTCCGGAAAGCAATTTATTCTCCGCTTTTTCACGCAAGAAAAAAACGGCCTCCTGCAGCTTTTTGAATTTATTTTCTGCCTGCGATAAGCGTTGCTCATTAATTGTATAACCTTCAAGCAGATGGTTCCTTAACACTTTCGTCGCCCAAATTCTAAATTGCGTGCCGTTCGAAGATTTTACACGATAGCCAACGGAAATAATCGCATCTAAATTGTAAAAATCCGGTTTTCTTTCAACAGCCCTTCCTCCTTCCTTTTGAACTATCCGGAAATTCCGGATAGTTGCTCCCCTTTCCAGCTCTCCTTCCTTATAAATATTTTTAATATGCTCGTTAATCGTCCTAATATCTTTATCAAAAAGCCCTGCCATCTGTTTTTGGGTGAGCCAAACCGTTTCTTTTTCCAAATGCACATCCAAATATGGCCCGCTTTTGGACTTATAGATAATAATTTCTCCTTTTCTAATTTCCTGGTCTTTTTTTTGAGCCATTTTTTGGATGTTGTTCTTTTCTCAAATTTACCCTTTTTGCAAACTTAAATCAATTTCAGACACCCAACGAAAAAACGGGTTTTAACCCGCCATTCGCGAACAACGAGTTCGTTTCAACTTCTGGGCTCGGTAAGTGGGATGAACTTGGAACCTTTTTATTCGCAGACTTTAACGAAAAAAAGTTTCTACAATATGCATAACCAAAGCGCCAATTGCAAAAGATACTAATCCTAATATTAAAAATCTTGGCTCTTTTATTTTCATATTTTTTTATTATTATACATTTATATATCCTATAAAGATATTGTCACAAAATAATATATTCCATACGAATATAATAAAAAATCCAAATTTCGAAGTCAACAAATGAATCCTGGCCGTTTTAATCTTTCCTCTCGCGCGTCATTTTGCCAACGAAAAAGCGGGATTTCTCCCGCCTTTCGTGAACAATGAGTTCGTTTCAGCTTCTGGGCTCCGCGGGTAGGATTCGAACCTACAACCTATTGGTTACACTTATCCCCATGTTTCCATGAAGCGTGGACTATATCATCGCCTTAAATAAATGAAGGCGTCCCGGTATCTAGTCTCTACGGCGCTCCTCTTTTGCTAAAGTTATGAGTAATGCCCCTACTTTAGTAGAAAAGGTTCCCACGGTATTACCTGTACGGCTTCACCGTTATCCCGGAATTTTTCACTCTGGCGTTTCCGCCAAAGGCTGCGATATTTCACAGCCAACCGCGCTACCATTGCGCCACCGCGGAATATATTAAATTTTCTTCGAACTTTGCTTAACGCCTGCATGCAACTCCCTATGACAATTAGCGCAAACTAAAATGCATTTATCTATCTCAGCTTTGACCTTTTCCCACGATCTTGTATAGCCTTTAGTTGAAATAGAAAAATCTTTGTCAGCCTCATTGATATGATGGAATTCTAAAGCTTGAAAACATTTAGAATAACCGCATAAAGAGCATTTTGCTCCTTTGCGATCAAGCGCCATCTCTCTAATTTTCTTCCTCCTCTTCGCGACCGCCTTTTTTAAATATTCCGCGCGATCGGAGTATTTTCTTTTGTCCGCCATAATAGCTTATATTATACAGATAAAAGATGGTCTTCGGAATACGTTCTCAATATTAGACCAATTCTACAAAAACTTCAAGGAGCCTCCCCTCCCTGTTTTGAAGGGGAGGCTCTCTGCTATTAGTATCCTTCCAGCTTCTTTAATCCGCTGTGCTGGCGGATCTTTTCCAAGGCTTTGGCTTCGATCTGCCTGATCCTTTCGCGGGTCACGCCGAATTTCTGGCCGACCTCTTCCAGAGTGTAAACAACGCCGTCGTCCAGGCCGAAACGCATTGATAATATTTTTTGTTCTCTAGGGGTAAGCTCTTTCAAAATATCATCCAGCCTTTCCCTCCAAATGGTCCTTCCGGCGATAGCTGAAGGAGATTCCGCTTTGTCGTCTTTTATAAATTCCCCAAGGGTGCTGTCTTTTTCGTCCTCGCCGACAGGTGTTTCCAAAGAAATGGCCCTTTGCGATATCTTTTCCAAATGACGCACCTTGTCGACTTCCAACTGCATCTCGTCCGCTATCTCCTCGGCCAACGGTTCGCGGCCAAGCTCCTGGAGCAGCCTGCGCTTGATCTGGGTGTACTTGGTCAAAGTTTCGATCATATGGACCGGAATCCTGATGGTCCTGGCCTGGTCGGCCAAAGCGCGGGTAATGGTCTGGCGTATCCACCAGGTGGCGTAAGTGGAAAATTTATAGCCTTTGCGCCAGTCGAATTTTTCCACGGCGCGGAAAAGGCCGATATTCCCCTCTTGTATAAGATCCAGCAAGGTCAGGTTCGGCGAACGGCCGACGTATTTTTTGGCGATCGAAACCACCAAACGCAGGTTGGCCTCGGTCAATTTTTTGCGGGCGTCCTTATCCCCCTTCTCGATCCTCTTGGCCAGTGATTTTTCTTCTTTGGCTGTGATAGAAGAAATACGGCCGATCTCTTTGAGATAGGTCTGGACCGAATCTATTTTGCGCACGGCAAAGGTCTTGGGTTTTTTCTTTTCTTTGCCTTCGGTAATATCCAAATAACCGCGGGATTCTTTGACGTCTATCCCCTGCTTTTCCAGTTCCTGGTAAAGCCTGTCCAATTCGGTGATATTCTCTTCTATGTCGGGTAAAAGAAAAAGTATTTCGGCGAAAGTGACAAATCCTCTGGATCTCCCCTTTTCCGTCAAATTCTGCAGGATCTCCGGCGTAACGGAAACCTTTGCCTTTTTCGGCTCCGCTTTTGTTTTTTTCTGGAGAATCTTCTTTGCTTTGGGCTTTACGCCAGCTGGAATTTTCTTTGCCTTTTTCGCAACGGTTTTAAGAATTTTTGCCGGTTTGGCTTTTTTTTGCTTTGAGGTCTTGGCCATAGGTTGTCGATTATTTATTTAATTTTTTAGCTAAATTATTGAATTGCGCTATCAGGTCCTTTGACCTATCCAATTCGCCGGACCGCTCGGCGTCTTTTATTTCGAAAGAAAGTTTATTCAAAGCCTCTTTTGTCTGCATTTTTTCGATCTGTTCCAAACAAGCCTTGAAATCTTCGTCAAACGCTTCCATCTGCTCCTTCTCTATGTCCGAACGGAGAAGCGCCCGATTCAAAAGATCGGATATCCCGGCAGCTCCTTCAAACTGCTTTTGCAGATCTTCCTGCGTAATTTTGGGGTCTTTTTTTATTTTTGAAATAATATCTTTTATCGGCAAATCAAAAACATCTATCATCTCCTGCTGAACTTCGGCAATAGCTTGTGATCTGGCTAAAATCAAGACTAAAAGTTCTTCTTCTAATAGCTCTTTTCTGGGCTTTTGGCAAATCTCGGGTAAACTATTCTTAAAGGGGGCGGCCTGTCCGTATGAAGTTTGTTCATAGGGGGCGCTCTCTATTTTTATCTTGCCAAGCTCCGCTTCCAGATCCTCCTCTCTGACCTTCAGCCTTTTTGAAAGCTCCTGCAGCCAAAAGTTCTGTTCTATATTATTTGAAACCTTTTTTATCTCCGGCAAAAGCATTTTCGCAATGTCCTTTTTCCCCGCTATGTCCGCCGGGTCATAACTGACGAAAGCCAGATTAAAAAAATATTCCAGGATAGGTTTCGTTTTCTCGGTCACTTCCTGCCAGGCCGCTCCGCTTTGTTCAACAATGACATCGGCCGGATCTTTTCCTTCCGGCATTATGGTCATTTTAATGTTGAACCCTTCCTTTTGGGCCAGGTCCACCCCCCTCTTGGAAGCTTCGTTCCCGCCCGTATCCATATCGAAAGATAAAATAAGATTTTGCGAATAGCGCTTGAGCAGATTCAAATGCCATGGAGTCAAAGCGGTCCCTGAAGCGGCGACAACGTTGGACACTCCGGCCTGATGGCTTAGGATGCAATCCATATAGCCTTCGACCAAAATGCAGGAATCTTTTTTCCTTACGTCCATTTTGGCTTTATCCAAGCCATAAAGGATCCTGCTTTTATCATAAATTGAAGTATTGGAAATATTGATATATTTTGCCGTTTCGGTACCCTCTTTTTGAACGCCGAATATCCGGCCGCCGAATCCCACGACCTGGGAATTAAGATCGAAAACCGGAAACATTATCCGGCCGCGGAAACGGTCGTAAAAATTCCCTCCTTGGTTCTTCGCGGCCAATCCGGCCTTAGCCGCTTCTTCCCTTTTGTACCCCCGGCTGACCAAAAAATCCGATAGCCCCTGCCAGGTATCAGGCGCGAAGCCCAATCTCCATTTTGAGATCGACTCTTCCGCCAACCCGCGCCTTAAAAGATATTTTTTCGCTTCCTGGCCGGCTTTGCTTTTTTCCAATTGCGTTTCAAAAAAACGGCAAGACAGATCGCAAACATCGTAAACGCCCTGTCTTTCGGTTTTGAGGTTCTGCCACTCCGGCGATTGGGGCTTTAATTCCACTCCGGCTCTTTGAGCCAGCATCCGCAAAGCGTCTCCGAACTCGATCCCTTCTATCTCCTGGACAAAAGAGATCACATCGCCTCCCTTAGAACATCCGAAACAATGCCACATTTGGCGGCTGGGAGAAACGAAAAAAGACGGGCCTTTTTCGTTATGGAAAGGACAGCAGGCGCGCCAATTCGCACCCGCTTTTTGCAATTTTAGGTAGCCGCCGACAACGTCAACTATGTTGAGGCGGTTCTTTATTTCTTCAATAGGAGAATCCATTTAAGTATCGGCATTCTAACAGTTTTTATCTTGGAAAACAATGATAAAAAAACGCGTTGCCAAAATATTTTTTCCGGGCGCCAAGCGCTGGCCATCCTCTGAAAATATCATCGAAACGGCCATATTCACGCATTTTCCAGATCAACGGACCGGTTGATATTATTTTAAAATTTTAGATATCTTCGACCTCAATTCTTCTTTTTTATCTTTGTCATAATAACCTTCGATCTTGCCGATCATCTTTCCGTTGTCGAAAAACAATAATGCCGGAAGGTTAGAAACCTTATATCTTTTTCGAAGATCACCCTTCCCCACCTTAAGTTTGAGGTAATTGACCGGTGATCCTCCTATCAATTCTTTGATCGGTATTGAAAGCAACAGGCACATTATGGAGCCGTCGTTAAAAAACTCTATCGCTGTTTTTTTCTTGGACTGCAGTCCGTCCAGATCAAATTTTCCCTCTTCGATCAAAAATGCCGGATGGATCGGCTGGGCTCCGTAACGATCAATGAACAGATCGGAAGCTTTGCGCGGGTCCTCATCGATCTCTTTTTTCAATTTAGCGTACTGCTTATCGTTTTTCGCCACTTTAATGGCGCCTATCGCACACGCTTTTTCGCATTTTCCGCACGACAAGCACTTTGAATTATCGATCTTGATGGTTTTCTTCTTTTCGTCCCACGATAGAGCGCCCGCGGGACAAACTGCGACCCCTCCGCACTCTTTAGCGTTATCGCAAATTTTAAAATTGATAATTACTGCCATAAATCATTTTATTTTTTCGTTTCTTTTTGGTACTCAAAATATGAATAGAATATCAAATAAGCAGAGAAAAAGGTCACCGGCAGGATAGTGAACCAAATAGCCATTTCCCCGAAAAGAAGACCGGCCAAAGACAACAGCGCCGCGGCCTTAAAAAACTTTCCCCCAAGCTTATGGGTCTTATCCCAAACAACGTCGTTGCTTACCGTCCATGGGGTTTTAATACCGATAAACCAGTTTCTTTTTGTGTTTTCGATAAGAACCCCGCTCGCATAGAATAACGCTGAAAGCGCCGGAAGCATCAGATAGGTCATATTGAACCGGTATTCCAAATTCCAAGCTATCGTCAGTAAATAAATATAAAAAAGGAAAAAAATGATCGAAACAATAAAAGCGTTGTAATAGTTCTTGAATTTTTCGACGTTGGCTTTCAGCGGGTCTATCTTGGGGATAAAGATAAAAAGAAAAAACATCGCCAAAGAAACGATCGGCATCAGAAACACGCCCCAAAATTTAGGCATATAATCGTTGACTTCCCCTCCCGATCCCCAATGGCTCGCGACCATATCCGGCATTTGAGGATAAGCCCAAAATCCGATCGCGAACGAAATAAAAATTATCGCTAAGACCGCCAGTTTGCTTTTTTCCATATTTTTTTTGACAAATCTTATAGCTTATTACTGTTGTATGAATCAATTTAGATTCCGATCCGCGATCAAGTTTTGATTTTGAATTTTTTCTCTTTCAGTTCTCTCAAGGCATCGTTAGCTATCCATCGGGCGGTTTTGGAGTCGATCTCTTTTATCTCTTCGGCCAATTTTATGGCGGCTTTCTTCAAATTAGCGTTCCTTTTCCCGATCTGGCGCAAAGCCCAATTGATCGCCTTGCGCACAAAATTTCTTTCGTCGATAGAATGCTTTTTAATATAAGGGAAAAAAGCTATGAAATCCTCATCTCTGGCTTTTTTAGCATGGACGGCCAAGGCGGCCATCAAGGCGAACCCGGCCCGCCGGACGAATTCCTCATTGCTTTTGGTCCATTGCTTGGCCTTACTGAAACCCCACTCCGTTCTGTTGAATAAATTTATGCAAACCTGGTCGCAGACATCCCAGGAATCGAAGTCCCCCGCCCACTCGTCCATTTGTTCCTTTGTGACTTTTTCCAGTTCATCGACCAAACAGGCCAATATCTTTGCCTCATGAATGCCGCTTCGCCAAAGATCCAAGGCAAGCTGGTGGTCTTTGCCGGTCTCTTTAGCCAGCTTGCGTAAAAATGGCATCGGTATGCCGAGAGTATTGTTCGAACTTATCCCGAAACGCGCCATGCCCGCCGCATTTTTCGGATCGGCCCGGCTTTTAAGTTTTAAAATTATGTCTTGGGCGATAGGTCCGTCCATAATATTCCGTTTCCGCTATTTCCCCTGCTTAACTTGATATATCTCAGCGGAAATTATTTTGACCGGAGAGACAGGAACAGAGAGTTCTCCCATAGAAGAAACTTTGACCTGGGCTCCAGCGATCTTATCAACCACATCCATTCCCTCCACAACCTGCCCGAAAATCACATAAGCCGGATCCAACCCCGCGCTCTGGTGCATTATAAAAAACTGGCTGCCGTTGGTGTTAGGTCCGGCATTGGCCATGGCGACCGTTCCGCGCTCATATTTTCCAATGAACGGTTCATCGTCGAATTTATATCCTGGTCCGCTCCTGCCGGTTCCGGTAGGGTCTCCTCCCTGGATCATAAATCCGCTGATCACGCGATGAAAAATTGTGTTGTCGTAAAATCCTTTACGGGCCAAATAAATAAAATTATTGACCGTGATCGGGGTCGTGCCGGCATTAAGCCGGATCTTGATGTCTCCCTCGGAAGTTTTCAGCACTGCGGTATAATCCGCCTCTTTATCGATCTGCATTACCGGACCTTCCTTGGCCGTTATCTCATTATTGACGCTATTATCTAATTTTGTCTCCATAATTTGCTGGTCTTTATTTTGATTATCCTCAACGGGTTGAACAGGCTGGATCGCGCTATCCTGGCTCGAGGTTGGATTGCCGATTTCGGCCGGGCTGGGCTGGCTGTTTTGATCGGCACCCTTTGGCCAAAAGAATAAGGCTGATCCAGCGGCCAAGACCAGCGCTAAAACGATTATTAAATAAACATTTTTATTCATAAACTTGCGAATTTATTTTACGCTTTTTATTTTTTTTGGAAATTCCTCCACATCTGGCTTGGCCGGGGCTTTGTGTCCCCTATATATTTGCTGCCCATTTCTACGGAATACGGCCTGTCGCAAGGAGAAGAAAGATTTTCAAAGGCCATCTGGGCGATAGGCATTTTATAATAAAGCAGTATGGGCAAATTGGCGGTGTTATGCAGTTCCAGGGTCATTTTTAAACAATTCCCGGGGTCAAGAAATCCGGCGGTAACGTGAATAAGCAGGCCCATCCGGCCCACCGAACTTTTTCCTTCGAGCCTCCCCACCATCTTGGCGGAAACCCCGGTGGTTTCGTAGATCATCCCCAAAGCAAATTCGCCGGGCTGGAGGACAAAAGGCTTTTCGTCATCGATTATTATCTCTTTCATCATCTGCTCCATTGGAAGTTTCGGGTCGATAACGTAATTCTGGTTGGTATCGTAAACCAGGAAATATTTGTCCAGGTGCAAGTCCACCGAAGCGGGCTGCAAGCATTCCTCGTTGAAAGGATCTATCCTTATCTCCCCTGCTCCGATAGCCTTCTTGATGTCTTTGTCTGACAAGATCATAGAATGAAAATTACGAATTAGGATTGGCAACCTTTCCCATGAACAGGATGTTACCGCTTTCATTGTCCTGGATCAAAAATATAAAAGGATGATCCGCCTTAAAAGTAAACGGCTCGGTCTCTACCGGCATTGCCGTGGCGCTCATGGTAACGCCCGTCGCGGCGGCGGCCTCCGTACCCTCTTCGTTGACCTCAATAAAGGCTTTATGAACGACCAGGTCTATAAAAAGATTTTTTGTCCCGTCCATTCCAGAAAAATCGGCCCCTCCGGGGACAAAAGCTTCCGAAACACCGAGTTTCTTCAGGCTGTCATTCAATGAATAGCTTTCATCGAATTTAAATTTTGGTATAGAAACTACTACGTCCGCGCCGGTTAATTTATTTCTTAATTCCGTTATCTTCTCAAGGGAAAGCGACTCCTCAAAAGATATTGTTGACCCTTTGGCCGGCAGAAAGATCACCATTGATAATTTTTCTCCTTGATAAGGCATTTCCAAAACTTTTACGCCGCCGCTTTCGGCATAGCTGAAATCTTCTTTTTTGTTCATCGTCGAAACGCTCACCTTGCTGCCGGAATCCAGATAAAAATCCTGCTGGCTGGTATTGGCTTTTTCAAACGGCGATTCCCACAAACCCTTAAAGTAAACGGCATTGGTCAAAACCAGCCGCGTCATCGCGTTCAAAGAACCTTCAGCGAAAAGATCTTTGATCTTATTGTTCGTCTTGCTTTCCACCCAGCTGTTTATTTCCTGCCGGACATTTTCCGCGGACTCCTTAAAATCAACATTGTTCGCCTCGGCTCCGTAAAAATTTTTCAAGACATCGATATAGCTATTCAAAAAAACGTAATCTTTTTGCGCCCATAGCGCATTGGCCGATCGAAGATCGTATTTGGCATTTTTGTCGTTCAGCCGGTTAAAGATCGAGGCGAAAGACGCCCTGCGTTCGCCGCTGTCGTTCGGAAAGCCGAAGGCCGCTCTTATCTCTTCCGCCGTCTTGCCGGCAGCTCCTTCGTAAACCATGCCGAACGCGGATGAAATGCTGTAAGGAGAGAAAAAAACATTTCCTTCGTCCTTGATCTTGGAATAAAGAGCTGTCGCGAATTGATTGTTGGCATCGGCTGCATTCTTTATTCCCGCAGGAGTAGCTCCTTCCTCGTTGAGAACTGCCGGAATACTGCTATTTCCGGGTTCGTTTTCCGGCTCATTTCCGGGCGCCGCTGGAGACGGAACCTCCGGCAACGGTTCCGGAACGGGCGTTTCCTGCTTATTAAAAATAAAAAAGGCTTCAGTCGCAGATGCCAGCAAAAAAAGAATTATTGCCGCTGATATTAAAAATTTTTTGGTCATGCGCTTTGTTAGATTAAGATATTATACTCTTCGCTTCGCCTAAAAATATCGCGGTCTTGCGTTCCCGCGAAAAAATAGTTAAAAGAACTTTTATTTTTTCGGCTCCTCTCCCTCCCTGTCCTTTCCCCAAGGCTTCCTTTTCGGCACCCACATCGGCACGTTCTTTTTATATTCGCTGTATTCTTCGCCGAACCTCTCTTCGAGAGCCGGCTCTTCGATAAATTTGAAATAAAAGCTGTTCAATATAAAAAATAAAAAAGACCAAATTAATATCTTGTCTGATCCGAAAAACATTGCTTCTCCGATCAAAACCAAAACCGCTCCGCCGATCATCGGGTTCCTGACATAAGCATATAATCCGGAGGTTACTAAATTCAAAGTCGGATCCCAGGGAGCGATCGTTCCCTCTCCTATCTTATGCAAGGCATTTACAGTTGTGGCCAACACGACCAAACCTGCGAGGCAAAGAAGCGACCCGAGGGGAATATCGAAAAAAATCACCTTGAAACTCATTGTCTGAAAATCAAACAACAAAAACGCAGGAATAACGATCAGGAATATTATCGGTAAAATTAAGGCTTGGATTTGCTTAGTGTTCATGCCCTGATTTTAACACCAATTTCTCCATATTGGAATATGTTTATTGGCCCGCATTGCCTGTTACAAATATTCAAGGACTTCCTCTATTTTAGAAACTATCGCTTGCGCTCCGGCCTTCAAAAGATCTTCTGCCGGAATGGTATTGGTGATGCCTATGCCAAAAATACCGTTGCGCGAAGCGATCTGCATATCGGTCGTCCCGTCGCCGATAAAAGCGGCCTGGCGGCAAAAATCAGCTTTTTCCAAGAAGAAATGATCGGCAAAAATTTTAATATGCTCATCCCCTTTTAACACCCGGTCCGAACCGAGAAAAAAATCATAAGGCAAGGCGTATTTCTTAAAGGCGGCGCCGATCTCGCCAGTATTGGAACCGCTGCTGGCCATAAGAAAAATTTCCCGGCTTTTGATCTCATCAAGCGTTTCTTTGACCCCGGGGAAAAGTTTCGTTTGGTGTTTCGCGGCGATGGTCCAAAAATCTTTCAACATCCGTTTCAATTGGCCGCTGTCTATATCGATATCGGACCCGCCCAATATGCCTTTCATCTGAACATCGACTGGCGTTCCAAGACCGCCGTAAAAATAAGAACGGACGGCGTCTTTCGAAAAACCGAAAGGCTTGAGGACCTCGGCGGCGGCAGACATATAGACCGGCATTCTATCAAAAATCACTCCATCGACATCGGTAATGAAATATTTTATAGGCATTTTCATTTTATCCTTTATGGAATCCTAGGTCGGCCGGATTGCTGCCGCCGGAAACCCGCTTTATTTTTCCTCCCTCTTTTTCAAACGCTTCTCTCAATTTCGAGACTTCCTTGGCCAGCTTGACCGTTTCTTCGCTGACCCCTTTTTTGACCATCCACTTCGACCAATAATCGATCACCAGTTTGCTGTCGCCGAAGATATTTTTCACTCCCTCTTTCTCCGCTATCTGCAAGGCGTATTTGCAAGCCAGCAATTCTCCATAGTTGTTGGTCGCCCCTTGCGGAGCGAACTGCCTGCCTTGGCGGTTTAGCGATGCCGCTGGCAGGATCTTTCCAAGCAGACCCTTTCCCCTCTCATCGGTAACGCTAGCCTCCACTCCGTTGCCCGGACCGGTGCCAGCGTCAAAATATATTCCCTTTTCGGCGGTTAGATGTTTAATACTGTAATTAGCTCCCGCCTCCAGCCATTTCTCCGCCTCAGCATAGCTTTCAAACCCCTTGAATCTGGCCTCCGGCCTGCCCGAAACTTTCGCCTCGCATTCCGGCCAGGTTTCGGTTATTCCTTTTTTCTCCCCGACCATATACGCGTAAACTTTCCTTTTTGCCATAAGAATTACCCTGGAATTAAAAAATAACAAATCAATTATACCCTGCCTTCCTGTTTTAAAAAAGAAGGGCGGTTTTCCGCCCTCCTTAACCATCAATCTTCTTGGGATCAAACGCTCCTGCCGGGAAGCTGGTTTTTGATCTCTTTTATGAACTCTTCCTTCCCGATCTCGCGGGTGTCGCGCGATCCCCTGTCCCTGACGCTAAGCTTGCCCGATTCTATTTCTTTATCTCCGACCACCAAAATGTAAGGGGTCTTTTCGGCGACAGCTTTTCTTATTTTGTTCCCAACCGTTTCATTGGAATAGTCCAATTCAGTTCTCACTCCCTGGCGCATAAGCTCTTCCGTTAATTTCTTTGAGTATTCTCCATGCTTCTCGCTGACAGGCAATATCTTAACCTGCACCGGCGACAGCCAAACCGGGAAAGCTCCCGCGTAATGCTCGATCAGCAAACCAATAAACCGCTCGAACGAACCGAACAAAGCGCGATGTAGCATATAGGGCTGCTCTTCTTTTCCTTCATTGTTCGTGAATACCATTTCAAAACGCTGGGGCAGGTTAAAGTCAAATTGCAAGGTCGAGCACTGCCATTCTCGGCCAAGAGCGTCTTTGATCTTAAAATCAAGTTTCGGGCCGTAAAATGCCGCCTCTCCAAGTTCTTCTTTGAAATTCAAATTATTTTCTTTTGCCACTTCGCGCAAAACATTTTCAGTGAATTCCCAGCCCTCATCATTGCCAGCATACTTCTCTTTATTCTTAGGATCGCGCAATGAAAGATAAACATTCACCGAATCCATTTTGAAACCGAATGAATCATAAATGAAAGTTATAAAATCAACAACGCGCTTCAATTCGTCTTTCACTTGATCCTTGCGGCAAATAATATGGGCATCATCCTGGGTGAATCCGCGGACGCGAGTCAAACCGGAAAGTTCCCCTTTTTTCTCAAAACGGTAAACCGTGCCGCATTCAGCCCAGCGAAACGGAAACTCGCGGTAAGAATGAAGGCCGTTTTTATATATCCGCACATGGAAAGGGCAATTCATCGGCTTAAGCAAATATTGTTCGGATTCTTCAACCTTTTTGCCCAGTTTCAAATCTTCCAATGATTGGCCGACCTCCATCGCCGGATACATGCTCGCCGAATAAAACCCCCAATGTCCGGATTTTTCCCAAAGCCTCCGGTTGCCGATATGAGGCGAACGCACCAGATCGTAACCGCTCTTCAAATGTTCGCTATACCAAAAATCCTCGATTATATGCCACAGCATTCCGCCTTTGGGATGCCACAAAACCAGCCCCAAACCGGCATCCTCGTCGATATGGAACAGATCAAGCTCGCGGCCGAGTTTGCGATGGTCGCGTTTTTCCGCTTCTTCCTGCTGTTTCAAATATTCTTCCAGCTCTTTTTTATTGGCAAAAGCCACGCCGTAAATGCGCGTTAACATCTGATTTTTTTCACTGCCTTTCCAGTAAGCGCCTGCTATCTTTGTAAGCTTGAAAGCATCAGACGGTATTTCCTTGGTTAATCCGACATGCGGCCCCTTGCACAGATCGACAAACTCGCCGGTCCGGTAAATGGAAACTTTGGCCTCTCCCCTGGCTTTAATATCTGAAACGATCTCAAACTTATATTTCTGCCCGTTGAAAACCTTTTCCGCTTGGCCGATATCCGCCTCCTCTCTCAAAAACTCCGCGCCGCTCCCCAATATTTGGCGCATTTTCTTTTCTATCGCGGCCAAGTCTTCGGGCGCGATCTTTTTCCCTTCCGGAATATCAAAATCGTAATAAAAACCGTTATCGATGGCCGGACCCATCCCGAATTTCACTCCCGGATAAAGAGCTTGTACCGCCGCCGCCATAACGTGCGCCAGCGAGTGCCTTATATTCTCGATCGGTTGTTTTGCCATATTTTTTTATAATTAATGCTAATAAATTTTATAATTTCATTTAACTGCGCGGCGGAATATTCCCCTAATAAAAAATCCTCGCCCCAATGTTAAATTCTTTTTTAACACTAGGGCGAGGATTTCCCGCGGTTCCACCCAGTTTCCCGCCGATGAGGCGGACTCTCGAATGGCTGCGGATCGTTTGGGTTTTTAGGCTCCCGCCGACAGGCGGACCCGCGGTTGGTAGCCGCGGCGATCGCTTTCCGCAACGTATTTAATTTCGTGAATTAATACTAAAACAACCGCCGCTTTTTGTCAAAAAAATCTCCCTCGCCGATAGAGAAAAACTTTTTTATTTTATTATAAAGCTGTCCGAATAAACTGTTTTGTAATCCAAAATTTTATAAGGATCTGTGCTGTCTACCCCGGGACCGTAAACAAAAGCAAGTCTGTATTTGCCGCTTTCGATATACTTGACCGTTCTCGGTTTGTCCGGGGACTCCTCGCTGTCGGGACAAATCTTCTGGTCCCATTGGCGGGAGAGATCCAATCCTGCCGCCAATTCGACCGGCTCCATCCTTTCATAAAATGTAACGTAACAATCACCGCCGACATCCCCTTCTCTGGCTGCCTGGAACCACTCATGATCGACCCACTCGCCATCTTTGAGATATTCGATACCCCAAAGCCTGTCCCCATATCCAAAATAGAAAATGGGATCGGCTGATCCGTTCTTTATCGTTATATTTATGGCCTCGCCTTTATCGTATTCCGTTTTGTCGGTAAAGATAGCCACGCCGGGATTGTTTGATTTATCGGCAGCGGAAGGAACAATTTGTTTTGGCTTTGAAATATAAAAAAACAAACCGGCCCCTATGGCTGCGGCGGCCAGCAAGACGATGGCAATGATCTTTTTATTGTTTGCCATTTTCATTGATCGGTTATCCGAATTATCCAGCTTGCGACATTTTCCTTCTTTATTTTTTTGCGCGGCTGGCTCGATCGAAAATTCCTCTTAATGTTTTAATATTTCCAATCTTATTTTTCCGCCAACGGCTTCCAGTCTCGCCTCTCCGCCGATCGGAAGAGTGATCTTCGGATCCGTATGGCCGAAGTCCAATCCCGCTATAACCGGCAGACCGTTCAATTCTTTTTTTGCCTTGATAATTTTGGAAATTTTTTCCATCGTCATTTCGCTTTCATTTTGGAATCTTCCGATCACTATTCCGCCGACAGATCCGAACTGCGGCAAGTCCGTTATTGATTGCAAATTCCTGTCAAACTCGCCATCGGAAAATTTACCGGACATTTTATCGTCTTCTATAAATAGAATGGACCTATCCGTTTCGGGAAAATAGCTTGTCCCTTGCAATAAATTAAAAGTGCACAAATTGCCTCCGATAATCGTTCCTTCGGCAACGCCTTCGTTAATCGTTTCCCATCCGTTATTTTTTATCAAAATCCTTTTCCCTTGATCTTCAAACCACTGATCATCGCTCCAATTATCGCTTGGTTTTATCTCGAAAGTACCGTCCCCCATCAAACACTTTTTGAAATAGTCTAAAGTATATTCAAAATATAATTTCTGGCCGAAGGTCGAATAATGAGGGCCGTAATAATTCACCAAGCCGGTCTTTTGGAAGATCGAATTGTTCAAGGCCGTTATATCGGAATAGCCGCAGAATATCTTTGGATTATTCCGTATTAGCTCCCAATCCAGATGTTTTAACAGCTGATTGCTGTTAAAACCGCCGATCACGGTGATGACCGCTTTGACATTTTTATCGGAGAAAGCATCGTGCATATCTTGAACGCGGGACTCGATGCTTGAAGACATAAAATCGTCTTTTTCTTCAATGTGTTTTCCAAAGCTCAATTTCAAACCCAAATCCGAAAAACGCCGATCAGCAATTTCTCTTATTTCTTTGGACATCATTGCCATTGAACGGGACGGCGCAATGATCCTCACCTCGTCCCCATTTTTTAATTTTTCCGGATAAATTTTTTCCATGGTCTTACTGCCATTATTGATCAATATAGCTTGAGGCTACCCCGTTCTGCTTCAGATCATTCTTGTAAAAAACGGCCGTTATCGTTCCGGCTGAACCGGGAGCCGCTTGATACTGTTCGAAATAAACAGTTAACTTGCCGTATCCGAAAGTGAAGTTCCGATAATTTTCCAAAACGGGTTTTGTTCCGTCCTGGATCATCTGCGCCAGAAAGTCTTCCATCTGCGATCCGTTCGATTGCAATTGGGAAGTAACCTGGTCTTTCGCCATCTTGGCCAGCTTGTCCAAACCGTCCGCCGATCCCAAAAAGTCGCCGATGGTTATTTCTTTTTTATTTGCCAGATCGTAATTGAAGGCGGATATCTGATCAGCGCCGTGAGCCCCGCCGGAAAAATAATAGACATCTATCATAAAACTCAAATAGCGGGAATTGAATTGCGCCGGGGTCCAAGTGGCGATAAAATCGAATGGCTGCTCCGGTTTTTGCAAAACGGCCTCCCCCGCAGGTATCGTCGCGTTGCGCGCGTCGAAATTGTCCTTGGCTTCTTTTTTAAAATCGTCTATTTCACCGTTGACAAGGCTGGCGATCTTTTGGTTGAACGCCGGATCAGCGCCGTCAAACTGCGGGTATTCGGCCTGAATGTTGTAAAAACCGTCGGACTGCGACACGGAAACGATCGACATCCTCGCTCCATCGGCTTGGGTTGTGGTCGCAATGGAACAAATTTGGCCGGGACCGGTTTGGCTTATACCGATCGCGGGTTTAACATAACGCCAGTACAAAAATGCGGACAACGCCGCCAAAACAACAACTGCAAATGCTAAAATGGGAACAATTTTATTTTTCATATATTTTTTACAAATTTCACTAATTTTAATTCTGATAAAACGCAAAATTCGATGAAAAGCTGGATCATGCTCTCGATAGAATAAAAAACTTAATCTTTCCAAGCATACGTTGTTAAATGACTGGGATAGCCGGTTTTAACATGATAACCAAGTTTTTTTAATTTTTCTTCCGCTTTATAACATGTTTTTTCTCCGTCTCTAACATGGTAAGAAGCGATAGCCAAAGAAGGCTTCCCCTTAGAGAGCAATTCATTCATCCCGTCGATAGTTTCCAGCTCCGCGCCTTCGATATCCATTTTAATGAATTTTATGCTTTCAAAGGGTATTTTCAATTCTTTTAACTCCTGGTCCAAGGCCGTAACATTTATTTTCGTTTCGCAATTATCGCAAACCCTGCTTCCGCCGCTGTCTTCTTTGAAGGAAACCGTTTCTGTCTTATCCCAAGTTCCTTTTTCAACTAAAATAATATTTTCCGGATCATTTAGCTTGAGATTCCTTTTCAGATCAATTAAATTTTTACTGTCCGGCTCAAAAGCAATAATTTTCCCGGAATCACCGACTAGCTTTGAAGCATAAATACTGAACCATCCATGATAAGTTCCCAGATCCAAAACAACATCTTTTTCCCTGATATTATATTCCGACAGATAACCGGGCAGCTCATTTAGTAGAAAAGATAGCGCGTATTCGTCTCTTACGGGAAAAGGGAATAAGAACGATCTATTCTCATGCACAACCTTGAACGATTCGGGGCCGTCAAACCCTATTTTAGCCAGCATCCGGCCAATCAGCATATCGCGCGTTTTAGCGCTTATCTCCTTCCATCTTTTACTTGGCTCCAAACGAAATAGTCCTCTCAAAAAAAACAGAAAAAGATCAAAAGCATATCCATTTGAGATCAGCCGCATTGCTTTTTTGCTTTTTGGTTCGATCGAAAGGATAACATTAATGAATGCCTCCTTGTCTGCTCCGCTTATTTCTTTATCTTCAATGAATAATTTAATGTCTTTAGATTGTTCGATAATATCTTGGTTGACCATAATGAATATTGACCATTATCCCGTTTATGAAGCTTAAATATTTTTCGATCCAGCTTGGATGATATTGTAACAAGAAAAAGCCGGATCGACAAAATGGATAACCGGAACAAAATCCCGTTTTTTGCGGATCTGGCAAAAAATTTTCTTATAGTTTGGCGGGCTCTATCTTTTTTCCCAAAATAACGAACAAAAAAGCTGAGATCAGCGCCATAATGCTTCCAAAAATAAATGGCGCTCTAACGTTAATGTAGGTCCAAAGCAATCCGGCGACAAGAGAAGCAAAAAAAGCGCACAGGCCGATAACGGTCTGATAGGCGCCAAAGGCAGTCCCGACCTTTTCCCGGGGAACCAAATTGGAAATATAGGCCTTGCCAACCCCTTCGGTGAAGGACATATATATTCCATAGATCGGAAAAAGAAGCCATAAAATAGAGCTGGAATTTATCAGGCCAAAAAAAAGATATACCGCGGCAAAGATCAAAAAACCGGCCAAAAGCACTTTTTTAGGCCCGACCTTATCCGAAATAATGCCGGCCGGAATTGAAAATACAGCATAAACAAAATTGAAAAGGACATAAGACATCACGATCAAAGCCGCTGAAAAACCTAAATTCTGCGCTCGCAGGATCAAAAAGGCGTCAGAACTGTTGCCCAAGGCAAAAATAAAGCTGATCAACAGAAAAATTTTAAAAGACGGATCAAACTCGCGCCAATTAAAACGCAGACCAGCCGCAGAAGCCGGCTGCTTCTTTTTTTCTTTTACGAAAAAAACCAACAAAATGATCGCGATAAAAGCCGGGATAAAAGCGAGAAAAAAAATCAATCTGAAGTTATTGTCTAAAAAATGGATTGCCAAAAGAGCCAAAAGAGGTCCGGCTACCGCTCCCAAGGTATCAACTGCCCTGTGAAAACCAAAAACTTTTCCTCTTGCCGATGTTTCCGAATTTTCGACGATCAAAGCATCTCTGGCTGAAGTTCTTACCCCCTTGCCGAAACGGTCAATAAATCGGGCGACCAAAACAAACGGCCAGCTGAAAGCCAAACTTAAAAGTATTTTGGAAACGGCCGAAAACGAGTAGCCCCAAACGACAAATGGCTTTCTTCTCTGAAATTTATCCGAAAGCCAGCCAGACACCACTTTCAAAAGACTGGCTGTTGATTCGGCAACTCCCTCTATCAAACCGACGATAGCAACCGGCGCCCCTAAAATACTGGTAAGAAAAATCGGAATAATGGGATAAACCATCTCCGAAGCTACGTCATTGAAAAAGCTTACGAGCCCCAAAACAAAAACATTTTTGGAGATGCCAAATTTATTTTTCATAAATTTAGTTTTACCCTAATGAAAAACAAAGTCCAGCGAGAGGCCGGGCCCTGTTGGATGTTTAAACTTTTTCTCCTAAGGCCTATTGCGATAACTATTTGCCTAGGCAAAACACGCGGCGGGACGTACAAAATTTTGTGAAAATTTTTACGTCTCTAGCCACGTTTAATTTTTTCTCCGAAAGAAAATTTATTACGTGGCGGAGGAGGCGGGATTCGAACCCGCGATACCTTTCGATACATGGTCTTTCCAAGACCGCCAGTTAAGCCTCTCCAAACTTTATCTTCCAAGCATGTGCCTTTTTTATCTTTTTTCATATTAAACCATTCTAAATATTTTTCGCAAATCCTTGAGTTGGAAGAGCCAAAAATATTTAAATAAGAAAACACGTCTTTAAAGCTATACAGATAGATTCTTCTTCCTTTATCTGTAATATGCGGCCCAATTCCAAATTCTTTTAGAATTATTGATACGGAAATGATTAATTTTTTAGAGCTGTTTGTAAAACAAAAACCAATATTGTGGTGTAAAACATTTTTTACAACGTGTTTATGAATAAACAAGCAACCATCGGTGTCTACCAATCCTCTTACGAACGCTTTTTTATATTCTGAATTATTGTTTATCCAATTAGGAATATCGATTTGCTGGACAACCTTGTTACCTTTAACTGAACCTTTCTTTACTAAAAAATCTACCAAATTAGTACTTGAACAAACAATCACTAAAGCATTCTGATTTGGTCTTTTCCTAATGGTCGCTTTAATTTTGAATAATTTATTTAAAAGATTATAAACGTAGTTCGAATATTTTAAATCAGAAATAGAATTCAAGGTAACCACAAGCTGCCAATCATTATTTATCCCCCGTCTCCAAAAATAATGCCAAAGAATTCCGCTAATTCTTCTGAATCTTCAGGAATATTGATCACTTTCCTATGGCTTTTTCGGGGGAATTTTAACAAAGAATAATCCATATAAAATATTCATATGGCATAAGTCTTTCTAAATTTTGGCGGAGGGGACAGGAGTCGAACCTGCAAGTCCCTTGCGAGACGCACGCTTTCCAAGCGTGTTCCTTACCATTCGGAGCACCCCTCCATTACAAATTGCTATTCGCTTCGCGAATTTACAATTTGTTATGAGACGTAAAATTTTTCGAAAAAAATTTGTACGTCTCTGCCTTTTGAAAACTAATATCTATCTTTACCTTAAATTTTCATTCCAATCAATGCCCTGATCCTCTGCTCAACCGGCGGATGGGTCATAAATAATGTCGTGAACCAGCTGGTCTCTTTTTTCCCTTTGAACGGAGAGGATATGAACAAATGCGCCGTCGAAGTGTTGGCATTGCGCATCGGCGTAGGATCGCTGGAGATCTTTTCCAGGGCGCTGGCCAATCCTTCCGGATAGCGGGTCAGCAAAGCGCCGGAAGCATCGGCAAGAAATTCCCTCTTCCTAGATATCGCGAGCTGGATCAAAGTCGCGGCCAAAGGAGCGAGGATGGCGGCTATAATTCCTACGATCATTAAAATCGCTCCGCTGGAATTATTTTCATCGCGATTCCTGCTCCCTCCTCCCCAAAAACTGATCCTCAAAAAGAAATCAGAGATCAAGGCGATAATTCCGGCAAGAACCACCACGACCGTGCTCAAAAGAATATCCTTGTTCTTTATGTGCGAAAGCTCGTGGGCGATCACTCCTTCCAGCTCGACCTTGTCGAGCCTTTCCATCAGTCCCCTGGTCACGGCTACTACCGCGTGTTTTTCATCCCGTCCGGTGGCGAAAGCGTTGGGTTGCATCTCGTCGATGATATAAATTTTGGGCATCGGCAGGCCGGAAGCGATGGCCAGATTCTCGACTATGCGGTAAAGCTCCGGGCTGTCGCTTTTTTCGATCGGATGCGCGCCGTTCATGGCCAAAGCTATCTGGTCCGAAAAATAATAACTGACAAAGCTCTGCGTGAAAGCGATCGCCACGGCAGCGTACAAAAATATCGGATCATTATAAATTTGAGAAAAAAGCCAGCCGATGGCGGTTATCAACACTAAAAAAACTGCCATCAAAATAAAAGTTTTGCGCACGTTTGACGCTGCTTGAGAATATAGAGTCGGCATAATTTTTGCCCGAGTTTAACCCGGTTCGCAAAATTAGAATTTTACCTGCGGAGCTTCTTTTTGAGCGGCATCTGTCACTTCGAAAAGTTCCATCATCTTGAAATTGAACATGTTGGCGATAGTATTGTCGGGGAAGCTTTGTATCTTGATATTGAGATCGCGCACATTGGCATTGTAAAATCTGCGGGCCGCTTGGACTTTGTCTTCGGTATCGGTCAATTCGCGCTGCAATTCCAAAAAGTTAACCGATGCTTTCAAATCGGGATAATTTTCAGAAACGGCGAACAGCGTTTTCAAGGCTCCAGTCAGCTGGTTATTGGCCTCTGTCTGTTCTTTCAGATTGGTGGCTCCCATTGCGGCAGTCCTGGCCTGGGTCACTTTTTCAAAGACCTCTTTTTCATGCGCGGCGTATCCTTTTACGGTTTCAAGCAAATTAGGGATCAGGTCGTACCGGCGTTTTAATTGCACGTCGATATCAGCCAGCGCTTCCTGGGTTTGAGTTCTCAACTTTATCAGCCCGTTATAAACAGCGGCTATCCACAAAGCAATGACGAGAACTATTGCCAATAAAATTATTAAAATTTCCATATTCTAAACGGCTGGATTGTTCAGACCGGAGGATCAAGTATCCTCAAATCGGACAATTTTAGCTTTTTGATTATGTTTATATTTTAAACAAAAACCCTCCCAAAATCAATGGGAGGGTTTTTGCCTAAGGTGCTCCGATTCTAGTATTCAGGCATTCCCATCCCGCCCATACCGCCGCCCGGCATTCCTCCGCCAGCTGGCAGATCCTTCTTCTCCGGCAGCTCCACCACTACGCATTCGGTGGTCAAAAGCATTGATGCGGCAGAAACCGCATTCTGCAAGGTCGATCTCACAACTTTGGCCGGATCGACCACTCCCGCTTTAAGCAGATCTTCGTAAATGTCTTCGGCGGCGTTATAGCCTTCGGCCGCCGGCAATTTTTTGACGTCAGCAGCAACGACAGCTCCATCTTTCCCTGCGTTCTCGGAGATCTTTCTTATCGGTTCTTCCAAAGCCCTTCTGACTATATTCGCGCCGATCTTTTCTTCTCCCTTAAGTTTGATGTCCTCCAAAACCTTCTGGCAGCGCAATAACGCCACTCCTCCGCCGGGGACTATTCCCTCTTCGATAGCGGCGCGGGTAGCAGCCAAAGCGTCTTCCGTTTTATGCTGTCTGGCTTTCTGCTCGACCTCGGTAGCGGCGCCAACCTTGATGACCGCCACTCCTCCGGATAATTTAGCCAATCTTTCCTGGAGTTTCTCGCGGTCAAAATCGGACTCCTCGTTTTCGATCTGTTTTTTCAATTGGGCGACCCTGGCGTCGATCTCGGTCTTTTTCCCTTTTCCTTCGATGATAGTGGTTTTATCTTTAGTGACCACGATCTTGCGCGCCTTGCCCAACGAGGCCAGCTCGGCATTTTCCAGCTTCAATCCCAACTCTTCGGAAATGACCTGGCCGCCGGTAACGATAGCGATATCCTGCATCATTTCTTTTTTGCGATCGCCAAACCCCGGAGCCTTAACGGCAACGGCCGTGAACATCCCGCGGATGCGGTTGACTATCAGAGTTGCCAAAGCATCCCCTTCCACCTCATCGGCAATTATCAAGACGTCTTTTTTGCCGGTCTTTAAAGCCTTCTCCAAAAGAGGAACTATGTCCTGGATGTTGGAGATCTTTTTATCGGTCATCAAAATATAAGGATCTTCCAAGACGGCTTCCATTCTTTCCAGGCTGGTTACCATATAAGAAGAAATATATCCCTGATCGAATTGCAAACCTTTGACAATCTCTTTATCTATACCGAGTTTTTTTGATTCTTCAACGGTGACAACGCCATCCTTTCCGACTTCTTTGATCACTTGGGCGATCAAAGAACCTAATTCTTTGTTCTCGGCGGAGATCGTGGCCACCTGGGCCATCTCTTCTTCGGTCACTACCGGCTTGGCGGTTTTTTTCAGCTCGGCGACAACTGCGTCGCAAGCTCTTTCCATTCCGCGCTTCAAAGCCAAAGGATTTGCCCCGGCCGCAATATTTTTGAATCCTTCTTTTATTAGGATCTGCGTCAACAAAGTGGCAGTGGTCGTTCCATCCCCGGCAACGTCATTGGTTTTTTCGGAAGCCTGTCTTACCACTTGCGCCCCAAGATTTTCGATCTTGTCCTCAAGCTCGATCTCTTTGGCGATCGAAACGCCATCATTGGTAATGGTCGGAGAACCGTAAGATTCACCGATGATCACATTGCGGCCTTTGGGCCCCAAAGTGACGGTTACGGCGTTGGCCAATTTGTCCACGCCGGCCTTAAGCCTTTTGCGGGCTTCTTCGGAATATAAAATTTGTTTAGCCATTTTTTTAGGAATTAGCTTGTAGGTTGTAGCTTGTAGGAACGTTCGGTTCCCTACAAGCTAATTCCTACAAGCTACAAGCTTATTCTATTATTGCCAAGATGTCGTCTTGGGTCGCGATAAGATATTCTTTATTGTCGATCTTGATCTCGTTCGGACCGTATTTGGTGAACAAAACTTTATCCCCTGCCTTGACTTCCATGGGAATAAGCTTTCCAGAAGAAGACATTTTTCCAGGTCCGACGGAAATAACCTTGCCTTGTTCGGGCTTCTTCTCAACGGACTGCGGGAGAAGTATCCCTCCTTTGCTCTTCTCCTCTTCCTTAAGAGGCTCTATGACAATATGGTCTGAAAGCGGTGTTATTTTCATATTGTTTTCTTGAAGCTTGAGATCCGAAACTTGAGATATTTTGCTTTTTTATCCGCAAAAATTCATTCCAAGGTCCAGGCCTCCAGCCTCAAGCGTTAAACTGATTAATTTTCTTTTTAAAAATCGATTAGCAGTTGAAGCATCAGACTGCTAATTTGTAATTTTCGTCCAACCAGCCGGCTTTGTCAATACTGCAACCGAGCTTGCAGGGGTTTCGCGAAAACAATTTTCAAATTGCAATTTTCAATTTTCAATAAGATTACAATGTTCCAATGCTTCAATGACGACGCCTGATCCCTGGCAGAAGTTTGGAACATTGTAAATTGGAACATTCATTGAAAATTGAAGTTTGAAAATTAGTTAAGCTTTTAGCTTCAACCAAAAGCCGCGGATCTGCCACGGCTTTCGTCTTATTTCCTTTAAGGAGCTTGCACAAGCTACAAGCTAATTAGGGTTGACTCAAAACCGTTTTTTGGCTATTATTCAGAGGTGAAAAGTTTAATCGGCCAAATATTAGGAGGGATCGCAGGGATAGCCATTGCCGCCCATTTCATCAAAGAAGTGCAATACGACCAGTTCTCCACTCTATTGCTAGTGGGTTCGGTCTTAGGAATCTTAAACTATCTTATAAAACCCTTGCTGGAGCTGATCACTTTTCCTCTGCGCTTGCTGACCTTGAATCTTTTTTCCATAGTAATAATGATGGCTCTGGTCTGGATCGCGGACATCATAGTCGCAAGACCCCAATTCGAAATAACCGGGGTAGGCGGGATCTTTTGGACCGCCATGATCGTATGGTTAATGAGCATTCTTTTCGAAGCCGGCCTGTCTAAAACTAATTTTATAAAATAAATATGACAAACAACATCATACTCGCCATTCAGGGCATCGTCTGTGTTTTAATAATAATCTCGATCGTAATGCAGCAGAGAGGCACAGCTTTGGGATCAGCTTTCGGCTCCGGCGGAGGAGGAGCTTATTCCACCCGCCGCGGCATCCAAAAAAATCTGCTTTTATTTACGATTGTTCTGATCGTTATTTTCTTAGCCTTGGCAGTCGTTTTAATTTAAAACCTTTTCGTGCTTAGTTTTTTAAAAAAATTGAATCTCGGATTTCCTTCCAAGCGCCAATGGACGCAATTTTTTAATTTGCTGACAAAGAAAGAAAAAATATCTTTTTTTTCGCTCTTGGCTATTTTTCTGGCTTCTGCCAGCTTCCTTTATCTCGATTTTTATTTCAATAATACAATCGTCTTGCCCGCAGAAGGCGGAAGAATAAGGCAAGGATTCGTCGGCCAGCCTCAGTTTATCAATCCCCTGCTTCCTTCTCTCCATCCGTCGGAAATAGATAAATCCCTGGTAGAGCTGATCTTTCCCGGTTTAATGACCTATGATCAAGACGGCAATATAGTGGACGACCTGATCGAAGGAAAGGAATTCAAAGATAGCGGAAAGACCCTTGAATTCACTATAAAAGAAAAGGCAAAATGGGAGGATGGGCAGCCATTGAACATGGACGACATAGTCTTCACTATAGGCTTGGTCCAAGATTCCAGATATTCAAGCAATCTCCGTCCGAATTGGCAACAGGTGGAAGTAGAAAAGATCTCCGACACCGCCGGACGATTAAAATTAAAACAGCCGTACAGCGGACTTTTGGAAAATTTAGCGACCCTGAAAATATTGCCAAAACATATTTGGCAGGATGTCCAGCCGGGAAGCTTCCTGACATCGAACTTAAATACCGATCCTGTTGGATCCGGGCCGTATAAGGTCAAAACAGTCAAACAAAACAAACAAGGCAATTCCATAGAATACATAACGCTGGTAAGGAATGAGAATTATTCCGGAAAAAGGCCGTATTTGAACGAGATTGACTTTGTCTTCTTCCAAAAAAAAGAAGATATGACAAAAGCTTTGAAATCCGGACAGATTCAATCCGCTTTTCTTGACGAATACAAAGATTACAGCCAAAAAGATTTTAAAAATTCCAATTTGAACGAAGTGCAGGTTCCCGATTATTACGCAGTATTTTTCAATATGAGGGAAAAACTTTTCGCCGAAAAGGACATAAGGGACGCATTGTCGATGGCTACGGACAAAAACGAAATAAAACAAAACGCTCTGAATGAAAAAATAACTATAGCTGACTCCCCCATCCTCCCGGCTTTTTACGGTTTCAACGCGCCGACCAGCGTTTACCCGTTAGATCTGGAAAGAGCCAAAAAATTAATAGAAAAACAAGACTTTACGCTTAAAGACGGGTGGGCGATAAAAACCTTGGAAAAATTGCCGAAATTTCAATTCAAAAATGATCTTACTGCGGGCAGCAAGGGAGCCGAGGTTGAAAAACTCCAAGAATGCCTGGCCAAAGATCCAGAAGTCTATCCGGAAGGAACGGTCACGGGAGAATTCGGAGACAAAACCAAGGCGGCTGTCATAAAATTTCAAGAAAAATACGCTTCTGAAATATTAGCGCCTTCGAAGCTGACAAAAGGAAATGGAAAAGTTCTGGCCGGAACCCGTGAGAAGCTGAACGAACTGTGCTATCCAGCCCCGACGGAAGAGACCGCTCTGGCTTTCACTCTGACGACGGTAAACGATCCCGATCTGATCAAGATAGCGGAAATTTTAAAAAACCAATGGGCAAAAATAGGAGCGAAAGTCGAAATCAGGATAGTAGAAGCCAGTGAAATAGACAATGTTATAATTCAAAACAGGGATTTCCAGGCTCTGCTTTTCGGAGAAACTTTATCCAGCGTCCCCGACCTTCTGCCGTTCTGGCACTCCTTGCAATCCGTTTATCCGGGACTGAACTTGACCGGCTATAACAATAAAAAAGCTGACGAATTGCTGGAGCAAGCGCGCAAATACACCGACCCGAATGACCCGGAAAGAAGAAAAATCCTTGAACAGCTCCAGGAGATCATAATTGCGGACGATCCGGCCATAATGCTTTACAGACAAGATTATTTTTACCTTACTAATAAATCAATAAAAGGGATCGGGATAAAAAAAATGGCCGAACCGGCAAAAATATTTTCCGACCTGCCGAATTGGTATATCAACGCTCAAAGGCAGTGGAAAAAACAATAAATATGGAACAGGAAAAAATAGAAAAATTGGATCATTACGCAATAAAAACCTTGGAAAGCCTGTCGAATTGGAAATATCCAGAACTTAAGATCGAAAAAAGCGGCAAAAATATTTTTATGGGAAGCGGCGATGCCGCCAATACCGGAAAAATATTCGCGCAGATCCTCGGCGGCCACGCTTTAAATGTTTGCAACTATCAAATATTTTTCGAGAATGAACCGAATCGCGATTCCGACATCTATATCGTAAACGCTTCCGGGGGGAAGGACGGGCTTAAAATGGCAAAATGGCTGACAGAAAAAAATTGGCATCCGAAGTTGTTAACTAACAATCCGGAACCGCCGGCAGGAAAATATCTAAGGCCGGAAGATATTTTTGTCTTCCCGGCAGACAAAGAACCGCCGACTTACAATGTCAGCACTTACGCTTCAATGATCTATTGGCTGCTGAAAGAAGATCTGCCCCAGATCGAAGACAAAATAAAAAACTTGGAAATACCGGATCTGAAAAAATACAAATTTATTTTTTTCATGGTCCAAGACAAATACGAAACTCTGGGAAGAATGGCGACCAGAAAGATCGCCGAAACCTTGGCGGGAGTGGGTGCCAACGGTTGCGGCTATTCCAACGCGGTGCATGGAATGCTTACCCAGCCAAATAAAGACCGCCTGGTATTCTGCATGAATTGCAAATATGAAGGCTCTGGGGATGTTTACGAGTTAAACATTGATTCTTATTTGGGGCTGCTGCTTTGCATTCATTACATTGTCGGCAAGAACCAAACCGACCAGGATTCGGAGAATATATTGCGAAATTACATGGAAAATGCTAAAAGACAAGGCTGGGAATTCAACAAAGTTTGGTAGAATTTTAATAAGCTAGCAAGCGACCCTCCTTCGGGTCTTGGCGGACTTTGTCCGCCGAAGCCCTACATAAGGTCGGGCGAAGCCCGCCTTCGCCCCGCACGCTTGCGGGGCTACGGCGGGCGAAGGCGGACGTGGTGGAATTGGCAGACACGCAAGCTTCAGGAGCTTGTGAGAGCAATCTCTTGTGGGTTCAACTCCCACCGTCCGCACAAATATTTTTGCATCTTTAATTTTTTAAAAACAGACCTAAGGATAGAAAAGACGATCCCCTCTCTTCTTCTCTGTCCTCCAAGCCTCTATTAAAAAATTCAGACGATAAAAAATACTAAAAATTAAAAAACTAATTTGATCAAAAATTTGCTAAAAAAGCAGGCTGGTCTCTAAAGGCCTGGCAATTTTACAAATTTAACAAATAAATTATGGAACCAATTATAAACAAGCCGGTCCAAGAAAGACCGGCAAAAAAAGAATTTCCTCCTCGAAGGCGGGAATTCCGTCCAGTAAGAGAATTCATCAAGCCGGAACGAAAAGAAAATTTAAGGATAGTCCCATTGGGGGGCTTGGGCGAAGTCGGCCGGAACATGACAATACTCGAATACGGTAATTCGGCCATAATCATGGATATGGGCTTCCGCATGCCCGAAGAGGACATGCCGGGAGTGGACTATATCATCCCAAACGTCTCTTATCTGCAAAATTACAAAAAAGAAATACTGGGCATTCTATTCACGCACGGCCATTACGACCACATCGGCGCCATCCCCTATTTGATCTACAGATTTCCCTTTTACAAATACCCGTTTTTCGCTTCGGGATTAACTAAAGCGATAATTCAAAAAAGACAGGAGGAATTTCCAGCCCAGCCGAAATTGGATATCGAAAAGGTCAAAGACGGATCAAAAATAAAACTTGGGCCTTTCAGAGTAGAGTTCTTCCGCCAAAACCACAACATACCGGATAACCTCGGAATATTCATAAACACCCCTATAGGAAATATCGTCAATACGTCCGATTTCAAGTTCGATCAGCATCCGGTCAACGAACCGCCGACGGATTTCGCGAGACTGAAAGCCCTCGGCGACCGGGGAATACTTTTGCTGATGTCCGATTCAACGGGTGCGGAAGAAGAGGGGCATTCCCTCTCCGAAGAAAACATTTTCCAAAATCTGGAGAAAATATTCCAGGGCTCCAAGGGCCGGATCATCGCCGCTACTTTTTCGTCACTGTTGAACCGTATCCAGCATTTGATCTTCCTTTCCGAAAAATACCATCGGAAAGTGGTGACCATCGGCCGCAGTATGAAATTCAATATAGAGGTGGCGAAACGCTTGGGATATCTGAAAACGGAAAAAGAAACAATTTTGTCAAAAGCCAGTCAAGTCAACCAGCTGCCGGATTCGCAGGTGACGATAATGTGCACCGGCGCCCAAGGAGAAGAAAAAGCCGGGTTAATGAAGATAGCCACTAAAGAACATCCGTTCATAGGGATTAAGCCGAAAGACACCATCATTTTTTCTTCTTCGGTAATACCAGGAAATGAAAGGACTGTCCAAATGTTGAAGGACGATCTTTTAAGGCAAGGCGCCGAAGTTTTTCATTATAAAATGATGGACATCCACGCCGGAGGCCACGCCCAGAAAGAAGAGCTGAAGCAAATGATAGAAATAATGAGACCCAAGTTCTTCCTGCCCATCCACGGCCAATATTCGATGCTTGCTTCCAATAAAAAAATTGCCGAAAGTTGCGGCATTCCTCCGCAAAATGTTCCGGTAGCCGAGAACGGCCAAGTCATCAATTTAAGCCGGGACGCCATTTTCATCGAGAAGGAAGAAATCCCTTCCAACTATGTTATGGTTGACGGATTAGGGATCGGAGATGTCGAAGAGGTCGTTTTGAGAGACAGACAGATGCTCTCCAATGACGGAATTTTCGTCATAATAGCGGTCATAAGCCGGCAGACCGGAAAAGTGCAAGGCTCCCCGGATATTATTTCCCGCGGCTTCGTGTATTTGAAGGAATCGAAGGAGCTGCTGCATCAAACCCGCCAAAAAGTAGTTGAGACCGTCGAGAAGGCCACAGCCTCGGGCGGAATGGTCAACTGGACCTACGTTAAAGACAATCTTCGCAATAACCTTGGAGACTTCCTGTTCCAAAAGACACAAAGAAGGCCGATGGTATTGCCAGTGATCATAGAAGTGTAAAGCGCAAAACGAAAAGCGCAAAACAACGGTGCCCGCCCCTGGAAGATGAGAAATTTTAAGATTCCATTCGCGCCACCAATTGTTTTTCGCTTTACGCTGTTATTTTACGCTTTGCATTTTTAGCTTTACGCTTTTTATCCTAGCCCGATATAACAAAAATTCGCGGACCATTCCGCGAATTTTTTGTTTTTCCTTAAAGCTACGATTTAAACAGTCAGTCCGAGTTTTTGATACACTTCTTCGGTGATCGGCAGTCCGACTTTCTTGAACAGCTCCAGCACTTCCCGCTCGATGGCTTCCAAATTCTCTTTTGTGTCTCCCTCAAAACGGCATTTTATTATCGGCGTGGTGTTGGAAGCGCGCGCCAAAGCCCAGCCGTGCTCAAAATTGATCCTGGCGCCGTCAACGTCTATAAAATTATAATTGTTTTCCTTTAAATAATTTTGGAGATCCTGAATGATCTTGAACTTCACTTCATCTTTGGAGTTGAGGAAAACCTCCGGACTGGCAAAATAACGCGGCAAAGAATCCACATAGGCCGCAAAATCTTCCTGTTCGGACGCTACCTGCGCCAACTCAACGGCCGCAAACACCGCGTCATCGACCAGGTAATAGTCCAAGGGAAATCCATAGTGGAAAGTAACCTCTCCCCCGAACACCGCGCCTATTTCCAAAACCTTCTCTTTGACCGCGTTATGGTGGGATATAGAAAAATAAGTTTGGCAACCTCGGGACGCCATATCATCAATGAACGCTTTTGAAACACGCATGCAATGAACCACCGGTCCTTTCTTCTTCGAGACGGCTTGGCGCGCCAATATCAAAAGCGCCGCATCCCCGTCCACCATTCTTCCTTGATTATCTATGATCCCTACCCTGTCTCCATCGGCATCAAAACAAAATCCGACATCAGCGCCTTTCTCCTTGACTTTTTGCTCCAATATCTTGCAATTTTCCGCGACATAGGGGTCGGGAAGATGGTTTGGAAAATTGCCGTCGAACTCTCCGAAAATAGTTTCCGTTTCGCAACCAAGCTTTTTAAATAATTTTTCCGGCAGATAGCCGCAAGCGCCGTTGCCCGAATCGATAACGACCTTTAAAGGTTTGGCCAATTTTATCTTGCTTGCCACGTAATCGATATATTCCTGTGAAGGATCGAAGTCCACCATCCTTCCTTGGTGGATCCCGTTCTGGCTGGGATAGCCCTTCATAGCGAATTCTTTTATCCTCACGAGATCATTGCCGATAAGGTCATGCGCCTGTGAGCTTCCCGGCTTGCGGACATTCAAGGTTATGCCGTTATACTCTTTGGGATTATGCGATCCGCTGATCATCATCCCGCCGCTGAAACCATAATGCATTATGGAAAAATAGAACAAAGGGTCGGGAGCTATGCCCAAATTCATGACTTCTTTCCCCTCCTCGACGAACGCCTTGATCGCGCTATCGGCCAGATAAGGGGAACTTATCCTTGAATCGCGCGCGACCACTATTTTCCGCGTATAAGGATGCAACAGGCAATAAGCTTTAGCGATCTCGTAAACCGTTTCTTCGTTAAGCTCCGACGGGTAGATCCCCCGGATATCATAAGATCTGAATATGTTTTGGTTTATTTTCATATTGGACTTTTTTAATTAAACGCCTGCTAAATGGCAAGCAAAAAACGCTTTAGTTATACCTTTTTCTCCTGGAACGGCTTGAAAATATTATATCACAAAAAACCTTCCAATTTAAATTCCACCGTCAACAAATTGCCTGTAAAAAATTTTACAACGGCCTAACTCCTGGTCTCCCTGATCGAAAATCTTGCAAGGGTTAGACCCTTGCGGCAAATTTGACTAATGGGGTTAGGCTTGTTATAATAATTTTACTTTTAAACCCCGCAAAATAGCCTGTTTTGAGGGGTAAAGCTTGATATTCAAGCTCTGCCAATTAAAAGAAACATTATATAAAAAAACGGATAAATTTCCTATCGCCAAGGCTGCGACGGACAAAAAATAATGGAATATTACGACGTTAATTTTATAATCTCGACCAGCTTGGACAAAACCCGGACGGATTCTGTTTTAGCTTGGCTCGACTCCAAGTTCAATGTCGCGGCCGAATCCGCCGACAGGAAGATACAGCGCAGAAAATTGGCCTACGCCATCAAAAAAGAGACCGAGGGCTGGCATTATCAATTGAGATTCGTTGCGCCCGCCGATATCAGTCCTAAATTCTTCGAGGAATTGCAAAAAGAAATAAAGTCCAAAAAAGAAATTTTGAGATTTTTGATCATCAAAAAAAGAGACGAACCGCCGGCAAAAGAAAGAAGAGCTCCCCGCGTCGTTGAAGCTGTCGCGACAGAAAACTCCGAAACCGCCGCTCCGAGCCAGGAAGCCGAAACTAAAAATGAAACCGAGATAAAGGCTGATCCTTCGGAAGTGAAAAAAACGGAGAAAAAAGAAAAAGTCCAACTCCAGGAAATAGATGAAAAATTAGAGGAGATACTCAAAGAAGAATAACCCTTAATTTAGAAACGCCATAATTAGCTTATAGTTTATTAGCCTGAAGGAACCCGTAAGGATCCTACAAGCCTGCCTGCCGGCAGGCAGGCTACAAGCTACAAGCTACAAGCTAAATATGAATCTAAATAAAGTACTTCTGATCGGCAGAGTGGCTTCCGATCCCGAACTAAGAAGCACGGCTTCGGGACAAAGCGTTGCTTCTTTCAGGATAGCGACCAATAGAACTTGGAAAGACGCTTCCGGGCAAAAAAAAGAAGATGCCCAATTCCACAGTATTGTGCTGTGGGGAAAACAAGCCGAAATAGCGTCCCAATATTTAACTAAGGGTTCCCTGGTCTACATCGAAGGACGCCTGCAAACCCGCACTTGGGACAGCCAGAACGGAAAAAGGTATATTACCGAGATCATAGGAGAAAAATTCGAGTTTGGACCGAGATCATCGGGGGCGGGAAATGCTCCATCGGAAAGGCCTGCCGCGAGCGGCCCGAAAGAAGCAAATTCTTCCAAGAAACAGCAAACCGAAGAAGAGGACATTCCGGTCATAGAAGACGGATCCTTCGATATTCCGGAAGATAAGAATGAGATAGACGTGAAGGACATCCCCTTCTAGAAAATAACAAACTTAACCAAAAAAATACCAGCATCAATATGATTTGCTATTTCTGCAAAAAAAACGTTACCAAAATAGACTTTAAAGACGTGGATACTCTTAAATTATTTTTATCGCCTTCCGCCAAAATAAAGGGCAGTGAAAAAACCGGCCTCTGCTCCAAGCACCAGAGAGAGCTGGCCAGAGCGATTAAAAGAGCCAGAGTATTGGGTCTTCTGCCCTTCACTTCCAAACACGCTCTCTAAAAAACCGATCTCTTAAGATCAAAAAAATAAAAGCGCCTTTTAAAAAGCGCTTTTATTTTTTGATCTTAAACAGCTTGGAGGCCGATCAAAGAGGACAGCACGTGGCGTAGCTGGCCAAAGATCCATTGGAGCAATACGTATTGCAATAAGTGCCGCAGTAACAACCGTAACTACAGTTACAATAAGTATTGCAATTTGTATTGCAAGTAGGGGGAGCTGACGGAGACACGCTCATGCTCTTCAGATAATAACCGTCCGGACAAGATCCCGAGCTGGAAATACAGGCACCGCCGCCCCCGCCGCCTCCTCCGCCGCCGCTCACCATCGTTGCCCAGGTGCTGGAAGAAACGCAGGTCGAACCGATGCAAAATTGACCCCCTTCGTTAACTACGACCTTGCCATCCGATTGAATGATCATCTTCGGAAAATTGAAAGGAGAACCTTCGCTAAGAGAGGAAATATCGCTCGCGCTGGCGGCATGGAACTCGATATTGTTCCAATTCAGGCGTATGGCCGAAGCTCCGGAACCGAGATAGCCTGACCCAAGTTCCATATTTGCCGTTGCCCCCCTTCTGGCCCTGACGTTCTGGCCAAGAATAGTGGTCCAGGCGGAATAGTCGGAACCGAGATAAGTGTAATTTCCTTGCCTTAAATTTATGCTGTTGGAACCATTGGACAAGCTCAAAAGATCGGTAGGGCTGGTAGTGCCTATACCCACATTTCCCCTTAGCAAGGTTTGCGTAATGTTCAAATTTCCTATGACCACTTGGTTATCCGCTGTCGTGTAAGTCCCGTAACCGAGAGCCATGGAATTAACGGCATTCCCTTTCTGCAATGATGTGACAGACCCGGCGCCGGAACCTAAAAAAGTATTGCTGCTTCCCGTGAAGATAGCGTCACCCGCGTCAAAACCGTAAGCGGTATTATTGCTGCCGGTAGTATTCTGCCCGAGCGATTGGCCGCCGCTGGCGGTATTATAGTTGCCAGTAGTATTGTTGCTTAGCGATGTATACCCTATAGCGGTATTAAAATAACCTCCGGTATTCCATTCGAGAGAACCGTCTCCAAGGGCAGAGTTAGAATAACCATCGGTATTGGCAGAAAGGGAAAGATGCCCATTTGCGGTATTGCCTCCGCCAGTGGTATTGGCGCCGAGGGATCCATACCCCGTAGCGGTATTTTGATAGCCTGTGGTATTCAGCAACCCCGATTGGTATCCCACAAAGGTGTTGCGATTTCCAGTATTTACGTTTCCGGCTTGATAGCCTAAAAATGTTCCAAAAACAGAGTTTGGAAAGCTGACCAAGCCTTTAACCTGAATGGTATTGTTGGGCGAGGCGGTACCGATGCCAATGTTGCCATCCTGGCCGATAATAAAAGTTGTTGTTCCGTTATTGTTCTTCAACGCAAAACTCTGGCCGGATTGGGTGATCCAGTATTTTATGGCATTAGATCCGATCGACAGGTCGCCTGTCTTGGTCTGGGCGGTGCTGCCAGTGTTGATCGGCGCGTCCACCGTGACAGGCATGGTTCCCGACGGCTCCGTCCAGGCCAGAGTGAAATACCCGGCCGAGAGAGACAGGACCGTGACGGCCGCAGCCAGAAACAGGGATCGGGAGTCGAAGCGAAAAAGGTTGGACATAGGATTAAAAAAATAATTGATTAATATTTTTTTATTTTAACACAAAAAGAATAAAAAATCACAAAAAATACGACCCCACAGAAATTGCCTAGGTCGGACCCAGGCAATTTCTGTGGATAACCAAACCAAAAACCGCAAAAGCGGTTTTTGGTTTAAAATATTCTATTTTATCGGCAACAGATCGCACAACTGCTGGCTTGATTTACAAAAACATCCGGGGCATAGCCGCTGTAACCTCTGCAAACCGTTCTTGCGCAAGTGCCGGTCCATTTAGGATACCAACCGGAAACGTTCGTAGAGGCGTCATAATAAACGTTCGTATAACCGGACCCGGGCGTACAGAAATACTCATAGTCATAATCCTGAAGAAAAACTGGCGGGGTTCCCGATCGGGGGCTCATCCATCTAGCTTGCGCCACTCCCCAAGTCCAGGGACCCGATACCGTTCCAAGGCTTCCTGATGATCCACAACTGGTCCCATCCATTACGAATTTCACTCTGCTCCACCCGGCATCGCAGGAGACGCTATTGCCTCCGCAAACCGGCTTGCATTCGTTGTAACCATTAAGCCCGCCGGAAGCAATCCCGCTGTTCGTTTCATCAACAACCAACCCGGGGAAAGTCGATCTGATATATTGGGCCGGAACGACATACCAATTGGGATTCGGGTCAGCCTCCTGGGTCAGGATATCCGATCCCGCCAAGACGTCCGCTCCCGATTGCTGTATCACTTTATAACCGGCAAAAGAGCTCCAGACCACATAGCCTTTGATCCAAACATAACCATCGCTGTCGATCGTCAGGTATACCGGGATCCCGCCGGTACCGGCTATGGTATCCACTTCCGCACTAACGCTGCCATTATCGTATTTAGACGCCTGCAACGAATAATGGCCGTAATTGGCATAATTCCTGTCGCTTTTTAATAAAACCTGAAAAGTCACGTTTGACGTACTATCGCGAAGCTTAAATACTCTATTCCAATAATAATGCACGGCGCTGCCGTCCCAAGTAAAAGATTGGGCAAAATCCCTCCAGCCCAATTCATCGCCGGAAAGGGCTTTCGCCGTACCATTAACCTCCAATAGAGAGCTGGGCGTATTTGTTCCGATACCGACATTCCAAGTGGACGTACCGCTGTTGGTGTAAAGATTCGATCCGGACTGGGTCCAATATCCGCCGCCTCCTCCGCCCGAACCCGCACCGCTTACAATCGTCGCCCAAGTACTGGAAGAAGCGCAAGACGAACCTATACAGAACTGGCCTCCGTTGTTAACCACCACTTTGCCGTCAGCCTGAATGGTCAACTTGGGAGAATTGAAAGCAGAACCTTCT